>Ga0256829_1001894_pt1 | contig 16295 bp, 21 predicted proteins | sample 131447metaG_FD_185979 | JGI IMG/M metagenome (GOLD analysis project Ga0256829, IMG submission 185979) | Hydrothermal vent microbial communities from Lau Basin, Pacific Ocean - 131-447 | ecosystem: Environmental > Aquatic > Marine > Hydrothermal vents | place: Pacific Ocean: Lau Basin | collected...
TATGGGTTCTGCTCTGCGTGGGGCATTTGGATATGCCCTTAAAAAAGTTACTTGTATTAACCCTAGCTACAAATGTGAGGGGTGTTTTGCACAAAGCTCTTGTCTTTATTATAGGTTTTATGAAGCTACTAATATCTCTCCTTCTTATCGTTTTGATTTTGCCTTAGGGGCAAATCGCTATGATTTTGATTTTTATCTTTTTGAAGAGACTCTAAGCGTACTTCATGATATTATTTTTGCCTTTGAGAAGATGATAAAAGAGATAGGTTTAGGAAAAGAGAACAAAACCTATCAAGATTTTAGGCTTTTTGTCAATGATAGCTTAGTCAATGCAGATAAAACCCTCACTATTCCCCAAAATTGTATAAAATCTCTTCAAATAGACAGCTTTTGTCCAAATATTAGACTAAGATTACTCACACCTTTAAGAATGAAAAAGAACAATCGTTTTATTAGAGATGGCAAAATAACACTTTTTGATATGCTAAATTCAATCTATCAAAGAAAGCTACAGTTTACAGGACAAGAAAGGCAAAAGCTAGATTTTGAAGTGGAGGGAGAAATTGTTTCAAAACATATCAAGTACAAAGAACTTACAAGAGAAAGCTACAGACAACAAAGCAAAATGAAGCTAGGAGGCATTATGGGAAGTATGGAGATAAGAGGATTAAATCAAAAAAGCTATGAGATATTAAAACTAGGCGAACTCATCGCTCTAGGTAAGTCTTGCGTATTTGGACTAGGAAAAATTAAAATAGAGGAGATAAAATGAGTAAATATCTATATGGTGCAAGTGTACAAGGTATTCAGGGCTTTATATTTGCCACAAATAAGCTTCAAGAGATTGTGGGGGCGAGTGAGATTGTCAAAAATATAGCTGATGTATTTAAAGATAACTATAATCCTGATGAGATTTTAATCAATACAGCAGGGAATATTAAAGCTATATTTGATGACAAGAAAGAGTGTGAGAAAGTAGTTTTGGAGTTTTCTAAAATTATCTCTCAAATGGCTTATGGGATTACTATTTCTCAAGCAGTTGTTGCGTTTGATGGAGATGCCCAAGATTATATAGATGAATTAGAAAAGAAATTAAAAATTCAAAGAAATAAGCCATCTATTCCTTTAGATATGAGTATTAACATTATGAAGTTAAATCCAAGGACGGCGAGACCTATAACAGAATATATTCATAATAAAAATACACATAAAAAAGATGTTCCAGTAGATAAGGCTTCTAAAGATAAATTAGATGCTTTTCCTCAAAATGATAAGTACAAAGAAATATCTGATTTATCTAATGGTAAAAATAAAATAGCAGTTATTCATATAGATGGAAATGGATTAGGTAAGATAGTCAAACAGTTAGGTGATAAACTTAGTACATTTTCCATCGCTTTGGATAATGCAACTAAACTAGCAGTCAAAGAGGCAAAAGAGGACTCTATGCACATTAGAGAGGTTATCGTCGGTGGTGATGATGTAACTGTTATCTGTAATGCTAATGATGCACTAGCCTTTACTAGGAAATTTTTAGAAAATTTTCAATTAAGAACATCTAAAATAAAAGAGTTAGATGGAATTAGAGATAAACTAACAGCCTGTGCAGGTATAGCCTACTGTAACGAAAAATACCCATTTCACTATGCCGTTGATTTAGCAGAGGCTCTTTGTGGAGTGGCTAAAAATCATTCAAATAGGGAACACTCTTGCTTGATGTTTCATAATATTCAAAGTGCAAGTTATCAATCTTGGGATAAGTTTGTAGAAGATGAGCTTACTATAAGAAATGATAAATGTTCTATTAGATGTGATTTTGGGGCTTATTATTTAAATAATAATAAACAACCTACAATCTCTAATTTTTTAAATACAGTTGGAGCATATAGATGTGATAATAGCCCTATATCACGGCTTAGAAATTGGCTTAGTGAGCTTTATAAGAGTGATAAAAATGCTCAAAATCTACTTCATAGAATAAATACTATTACTAAGCAAAATGATAATTGGAATTGTGAAATAATGAATAAAAATCTTAAGTTTTTCAACAAAGACTTATCTAATGATAATCTTATTATAAATAAAGATGGTTATAAAAAGACTCCAATTTATGATATTTTACAAATTATTTCAATCACGGAGGCAAAATAATGACATTAAAATATAAAATACAATTTTTAGACTATTGGCATTTAAGTTCAGGACTTAGTGCAGGGGCAAAGCTAGATAGTACCGTGACTAAAGATGATGATGATATTCCTTATGCTAGTGGTAAAACTATAAAGGGTTTAGTTAGAGAGATGATAGAGTTAGAGACATCAGATATTAAATTTTTACATCAATGCTACTTTACAAATGCCTCGTTAGATAAAGATACTCATAAAGAGATAAAAACTAATCAACTACAAAATAACCTTTATGATGTCATAGCATCAACTAAAATAGAAAATGGTATAGCAGTTGATGATAGCCTTAGAGAGATAGAGGTTGTTATCCCTATTGCTTTATATGGAGAGATTTTAGATATACAAAATGATAATGATTGTAAAAAATTAATTCAATCTTTAAACCTAATAAAACGAATGGGATTAAATCGTAATCGTGGTTTAGGTAGATGTGAGTTCAAGGAGATAAAATGCGAGAATTAGTCTATCAAGTAGAGTTTTTAAGTGATATAGTCTTACCTGCTACCTCTAACACAGAGGGGAATATACAAAATTTAGACTTTATAGCAGGGTCTAACTTTTTGGGAATGGTGGCAAGAGAGTATGATAAGTTTGAAAATAGTTTTGATATTTTTCATAGTGGCAAAGTACGCTTTGGAGATGCTACACTTTTACATCATAATAAACCTACCTATAAAATGCCTTTGAGCTATTTTTATGAGAAAGGAAAAGAAGAAACATTATATAATCATCATATTATAACAGACTTTAAAGCTTTTGACCAACTCAAACAAAAAAGAAATGGCTATATCACCAAAGAGTTAGAGGTGGTATATATAGAGTATAACTATTCTCAAAAATCTGCTTATAATAAGGAAACGAGAACAAGCCTAGAGGGCTCTATGTTTGGTTATTCTGCGATGAAAAAAGGGTTAAAGTGGCAGTTTAGTATTAAGATAGATGATAGCATATCAGAAGAAGATGTAAAACTCATCAAAAAAACGATATTAAAATCAAATAGATTAGGCAAATCAAAATCAGCTCAATATGGGCGTATTGAAATAAGTGAAATTATTGGAAGCGAGGCTTTAGCCTCATTAAATGGTGAAACTAAATCACCACTTCCAAATAGTGATATTTTATACTTCAATTCAAGAGTAGCTTTAGTAGATGAAAATGGAAACCCAACCTATGATTTAAAATATATTTGTGCTAATGCTAATATAGAATATCCAAAATCTCAAATTAAAACTTCAACATTTACCCCCTATAATGGAGCAATGCAAACCAAAACTTATGAAAGAATTGTGATAGATAAAGGTTCAGTCATAGTTTTAAAAGATATTTCACAAGAACAGTTAGATGAGATAAAAAAAGGTGTTGGAGTCTATCTTGCAGAGGGCTTTGGAGAAATTTTAATAAATCCTCGTTTTTTGAGTGGAAATGGATTTCCTCTTATTAAAAATAAAGAGAAAGAAGAAGCACAAAAGCCAATCGAAGCACCTCTCACGAAATTTCTAAAACAAAGAGAAGAGTATAAAAAAGATAAACTAAATATTTTAAATGATGTTGATGATTTTATAAAAGAATATAAAACACTCTATAAAAATATAAAACCCTCACAATGGGGTAAAATAAGAAGTATATGCACAAGTGGAGAAGATGACTTTATAGGGGATATAAGAGAGTATATATCTAGTGGTACAAAAAAATGGGAAGAGAGACAAATATCAACTTTACTAGATAAAGAGTATAGGTTAGAGTTTATCAAACTCCTCTCTATCCAAATGCCAAAACAAGGAGAAAAAAATGATTAGACATATAGCCCATATCATCATAGAAGCCCAAACTCCCCTAAAAGTCGGCTCAAATGCAAGTGACTTCTTGCAAGATAGCCCTGTTCAAAAAGATTGGAATGGATTGCCAATGATTTTAGGCACTTCTATAGCAGGAGTGCTTAGAAAAGATTTCGGAGGGGATGCTAAAGATATTTTTGGTGAAGAGACTGGTTCTAAACTAATATTTTCAAATGCTCTACTTTTAGATGAGAAAGGTAAGGTTTGCGAAAAACTACTTTTAGAAAAAACTCCATTTTTAAAACTCTTTGATAATCTACCAATACGAGAACATACAGCGATAAATGATAAAGGTGTAGCAAAAGAGCATAGTAAATTTGATGAAGAGGTCTTATATAAAGGTACAAGATTTAAATTTAGTATAGAGATGATAGAAGATGATAAAAAGCGTTTTGATGAGGTGTTAGACCTATTATATAGTTCATCTTTTAGATTAGGTGGAGGAAGTACCAAAGGCTTTGGGAAGATAGAAGTTGTTGAGATAAAAACACAAATTTTTGATATTAATACTTATGAAAATTATTCAAGTAGCTTAAATTCTAAATCAATAAATAACCGTAGGGTCGGTTCACCGACCACTATTCAATCGAAAAATTACACTATTTACACCCTAAAAATAAAACCCGATGACTTCTTTATGTTTGGTTCAGGCTTTGGTGATAGCGATGCCGACTCTACTCCAGTTTATGAAAAAATAATTGATTATGACAAAGGTAAATTATCTAATAAACAAATCTTAATCCCTGCTTCTTCTATCAAAGGAGCATTAGCTCATAGAACAACCTATCATTATAACAAACTACAAGGAAACACTATAGAAAATGGTAAAGGTGTTGAGAGTATAAAAGAGCTTTTTGGAGAGGCTAAAAACTCTAAAGAGAATATAGAGGGTTCAAAAGGAAAAATTCTTATTAGTGATTGTTTCAAAATGGATAATAATCAAACTAAAACCTTTGACCATGTAGCCATAGATAGGTTTACAGGTGGAGGTATCACAAGTGCATTGTTTAATGACAAAACTATCGCAGATGATAGAGAGTATGAGATAGAGATACTTTTGGAAGAAGATATAAATAATGAATATACAGAAGCTATTACAGCTTTTAAGTCTGCTTTAAGTGATATAACAACTGGTATGTTAGCACTTGGTGGTATGACTACTAAGGGGCATGGGGTGTTTAGTGGTGATTTGTATATTGATGGAGTAAAATATGAAAAATAGTATTGAAATATATCAATCAGATAGTGGTGAAATTACTTTAAAAGGTGATATGAACAATGAAACAATTTGGGCAAATCAAAATGATATGGCTAAATTATTTTCTATTGATAGAACAGTTGTTTCGAGACATATAAAAAACATATTTAAAGATGATGAACTAGATGAAAAAGTGGTGTGTGCAAAATTTGCACATACCACTAAACATGGTGCAATTCAAGGTCAAACACAAACTAAAGAAGTAAATTATTATAACTTAGATATTGTACTTGCTGTAGGATATAGAACAAATTCAAAAAAAGCGATACAATTTAGAAAGTGGGTTAGCTCTATACTGAAACAATACCTCATAGACGGCTACGCTATCAATGAAAAAAAGATAACACAAACAAAAACACTACTCAATAATCTAAAACAAACCATAGATTTTTTATCTACCAAAGAGATAGGACAAAGCAAAGAGATTTTACATCTACTTCACAACTATACAAAAACTCTCGCTCTATTAGAGAGTTATGATAAAAGCAGTATAAATGATTTTGATGGAGCAATTTCAAATTATTATCTTAGTTATGATGAGGTCAAAAAAGTTTTGGCAGAAGTAAAAACTTTACTTATCTCTAAAGGTGAAGCCACAGAACTATTTGCACAAGAAAAAGATGCTCAATTAGATGGCATAGTGGGAAATTTATATCAAACTTTTGGAGGAGTAGAACTCTACCCTAGCATAGAAGATAAAGCCTCTCATCTACTCTATTTTATCATCAAAGACCACCCATTTAATGATGGCAATAAACGAAGTGCTTCATTTTTATTTGTCTATTTTCTTGATAAGTGTAATTATCTATATAAAGCCAATGGCGAAAAAAAGATAAATGACAATGCACTAACGACTTTAACACTATTAGTAGCAAGTAGCGACCCAAAAGAGAAAGAGTTATTAATAAAACTTATTAAACATTTACTATTTGAAGAAGGAGAAAAATAATGAGAAAAGATAGAGAAGAGATAGAAAATTATATCAATAAGTTAAAAAGCTATGAGGGATATGTTCAATTTTCCCATAGACCTATTGATTTGAAAAAAGATATATTCCCAAAAAGTGATGATATTGATGAGAATGACTTTAAAGATGGCTTTATCTATGAAGTTCACTTTTTTAATGGCAAAGACTCTATCACTATTAAACAGATTAATGAGAGTTGGTTAGTTGATAAAGTTGAAAATATACCTTTAAAAGATACACAAACTTATATGGGCATTAATAATTTAAAAATAAAAATGGCTCAAATATGGGAGGAAAAACCTGATGAGTTATGCGAGGGAATGGAAGTAAAAAAACTTCAAAAAGTAGTTTTTGCAGGATTTGTAAACTAATGAGGCTCACAAAATATGAACAAGAAGCTATAAAACAGAGTTTTTTAGAGACTTTTGGAAGTGGGCAAATATATCTTTTTGGTAGTCGTGTGGATGATAGCTTAAAGGGTGGAGATATTGATTTGTATCTTCTCTTAGATGAAAAATATTCTCAGGCTATACTCTTTGAGAAGAAACTAGACTTTTTAGGTCAAATACAAGAGAAGATAGGTCATCAAAAGATAGATATAATCATTTCCAAAGATACAAAGCGTTCCATAGAACAAGAAGCACGAAAAACAGGGGTGATGTTATGACAAGAGAGATTTTAAAAGAGAAGATAGAACGCATACTTTATGAGTGTGATAAACATGTGCTAAGAATTTCACAAGCCGTGGAAGACTTGAAAAGCATAATGCCTTTGAATAAACAATCTTATGTTGATTTGGATAAAGATGCTATTCAAGCACTAGACCAATTTCTTTTTAGATTTGCAAAGCTTCAAGATGCCATAGGAAGAAAACTTTTTAAGCAGATACTCATACTCAAAGAAGATGATGCCTTGCTCATAAACAATATGACCTTTATAGATATTTTGAATAGCTTAGAAAAGCTTGACATCGTAAAGACAAAAGTGTGGCAAAGACTAAGAGATATTAGAAACGAACTAGCTTACAACTATGATGACGAACCCCAAGAGATGGCAGAGGTTATCAATAAGATATATGAAGAGAAAGAGACATTAATAGATATTTATGCTCATGCAAAAGTGTATTATGAGAAAATAAAGTAAGATTTAAAAAAGGAGAAGAGATGAGTAATAATAAAGATGAAGTATCTAATTTTATAAATTATAGTGAAAAGGTATTTATATTATCTGATGATGACAGGAATATATCTCATGATGTACCATTTAAAAACCAATATAGTGGTGTTATAAAAATAGATATAACAGCTAAAAATAATATTTTTATACGAAACCATTATGCAGATGGAGATAGGTTTTATATACATCCAAATGATGATAAGCAAATAAAAATTTCACATGAATTTTGTCATATTAAAAACAGAGACAATACAAAACAGTATTATATACCTGCTACGAGTATCAAGGGTATGATTAGAAATACTTTAGAGATACTAAGTTATGGGAAACTAAAAGGAAAGACACTTGATAGTTATCTAAATGATAAAATTCCTGATGACTCTAACAGTTTACACAAAAGTGATAACTTAGATTTATCAGAAGCTATCTTTGGCACAACAGAACTAAAAGGAAGAGTTAATTTTTCACATTTTAAAGCTATTGGAGAAGCAAAAGAATTTAAACTACAAAAAGAAATTTTAATGACTCCAGAAGCTAAAAGGAAAAAGTTCGGTTGGAAGAATTACCCTATATTAAATAGTGAAATAAAAAGTAAAAAAGGGAATAATGAGGATATAGTTAGTGAGTTTATCCCACTTCAAAGAGCTACTAAATTTGAAGGTAAATTAAGATTTCATAATTTAAGAGATTTTGAAATAGGGGCTATAATATCTGCACTTTCATTTCATAATACTAAAGAGTGCTATCATAATATAGGACTTGCAAAATCTCTAGGATATGGAAAAATTAGTATAAAATTTGACTATGAACATACCAATACTGTTTTACAAGCCTTTGAAGAAAAAATAAATATAGAGCTTTTTGAAGGAAAAATGTTATGGCATAAAAGTGAGTATATTGAGGAGTTGCTAAAAAAACACTCACTAAATAAAAGTGAATTTAAAGCTCTTTCTGATGAAGATAAGTTAAATGACTTAAAAATAATTAATAACTCTGAGAACATTCAACTACTGGATAACTTCATAAAAAAATATCCAAATTACGAAAACATAAACGAAATAATATCAAAAAGAGATGCTTTACAAAAATTACAACAAGATAATAGATTTAAAACGGTAGATGAAGCTTTTAAAAAAGCGTATAAATTACTTCAAAGCAAAAAAGGTAATCAAAAACAGTATAAGAAAGAGTATGATAAGTTTATAAAAAAATGGAAAGCTGAGAAAAATAATAAAAAATCTCCATATATTATTAATGAAATAGAGAAATTAAAATGAAAAAACTCCCAATAAAAATAAGTACATTCTATAATATCATAGGATATAAGTGGGAAAGGATTCAATAATGCGACTATCACAAAACTATATAGATGTCATCAAAGAAAAGTTTCACAAAGTATTTGGAGAGGGTGAGGTTTATCTTTTTGGTAGTCGTGTAGATGATAGTTTAAAGGGTGGGGATATTGATTTGTATTTGGTTATAGAAGAGCATAGAGATAGTTTTAGAAAAAAAATTAAATTTCTAGCACAAGTCAAAAGAGAGCTAGGAGAACAAAAGATAGATGTGCTGTTCAATCAAGATAAAAATAGACTCATAGAACAGGAGGCGATAAAATGGGGAATAAAACTCTGATATATAGAGCTAAAGTAGAACAAAATTTAAAAGAGAGTCTAAAACATCTCAAAAGACTTGATGATGCCTTTGGACAATTGGAGCTTTATTATAATATGCCTTTAGAGAAAAAGAGTTATCAAGATATGTTGAACTCTTTGGAGCATTTAGCCTATAGCGACCAGATTATCTATAGATTTTCAAAACTTCAAGACTCTATAGGAGCTAAACTCTTTAAATCACTTCTACTTTTTCAAGGTGAAAATGTCAATAGACCTTTTTTAGATATTTTAAATCAACTTGAGAAGATGGATATTATCGAGGTTGAGGCTTGGTTTGAGATAAGAGATTTACGCAATGAAATAGCCCATGACTATGAAGATAGCGATGAGGTGGCTATTGATATATTGAATGCTATTTTTGAGTTAAAAGATGAACTTAAAGCTGTTTTAGAGGCTGTTGCTAGATTAGTCTAAAACTTTTAATTACTAGACACTTTATGACCATATAATCCTCTATAATACTCCTATCAAACTTGAAAGGAGATATGATGATACCCATTCCTCTATGTGTTTATGTTATCGCAGTAGTTGCTACGGCAGTTGCTGGGAAGGAAGTCTTATCGAAAGATAAGGACTAAACCTCTGTGCCTCTTTTGAGGTTGATTTTATGATAAGGAGTCACTCAACTATGGCAAAAAGAAAATTATTAAAAAGTATTCCCATGGAAATGAAGACGATTGTATTGGACTATTTAAAAGTCTATGGATCTACCAAATCTAATACGCCAGAACTTTATAATAAAATTTCTAACAATTATAAAAAGTTAGAAGATGTTTTTAGATATTTGGAAGAGAAAGAAAATCTTTTAATCCGAGAGAAAGAGGGAAGAGCATTTACTTGGAGACTTAAAGACAAAGATTTAGTATGTGAAAAAATGTCTCAAAAAGATGCTATAAATCTTGATTATGCTATTGAACTTAATAAAAATGATTTTGATAAAGACACTATTAAGACACTTAAAAAGATGTTTGCATCAAATAGTAAAAGTATTGTTGGATTTTTTGCAATTTCTGAAGATTTTAAAGATAAAAAGATGAATGATTTTTATGATACACTCACTGATGCTATTAAAGAAAATCTATATTTAAATTTAGAGTTTATCTTTTTTACGATTAGAGATGTTAAACCTATAAAATTAATTTTTATTGATAATAATTGGTATATTGCCCTTGAATCTCATAATAAAGAGAAGAAAAAGAATATATTTTCTCTTAATCGTTTAGCTTTTTTAAAAGAAATAACTTTTTCAAAAGACTTTAATTATTCTAATAAAGATACTTTTCAAAAAAATTCTATTCAAAAATATTTAGACTTTTTACCTACTATTCAAAACTCTCTTACACTATTTGATAAAGAGCCACAAATAGCCACTATCAAAGCCAAGCCAAACATCGCTAAGTATTTCAAAAAAGATATGAAAAAGTTTCTTTCTTCTCAAAGCTATAAAAAAACCCTTGAAGATGGTTCAGTTATTTTCACCATTGAATATACGCAAAGCTTAGAGATTTTGCCCTTTATCCAAAGATGGTTGCCCGACCTCATCATAGTAGAACCACAAGCGTTAAGAGATGAGTACATTCACAAGCTAGAAGCGTCTATCAAAAATCAAAAGGAAAACAATGTCTAAAATGATACTGCTATTTAGCCATACGCTCACAAGCGAACAAAAAGAAGATGCCCAAAAGTGCTGGGGAATAGATGCCTTTGTCTCTTTGCCTATGGAGTTACAAAAACTTTGGTCAAGTGTACCTGCCGAACTTGAAGAGATAAATAGCTATTTAGAGCCAATACAAGCATTTTTAATGCAAGAGTTAAAGCCTAATGATATAGTATTAATCCAAGGAGATTTTGGAGCTACCTATGCTATGGTAAGGCTTGTCAAGTCTTTGGGGGCTAGGGCTATGTATGCCACGACAAAGCGTAATGTAGTAGAAAAAGAGTTAGACGGCAAGATTGTTAAGACTTCGGTTTTTGAGCATGTTAGATTTAGAAAATTTTAAGGGGAAGAGATGGCGAAGGCAGTGATTACGATTTTGGGGACGATTTCTAAACCAAGAGATGGACAAGAGAAAGCTAAATATTATTTTTCTGATGAATTAAAAGATAAATTTTCTCTAGAAAATGAAAGATATACAAATATGTTACCTCTTCTTATTAAAAATTTTAAAAGTGAATATAAAAATATAAAATGTATTTATAGTACACTATCAAAAGAGAAGCAAACAGAAGTTTTAGAATATGAAGATATTAAATTTGATATAAAAGATAATGGTTTGTTTATTTCAGAAAATATAAAAGATGATGAGGCTGATTATTCATATTTTCTAAGTAAATATAATGACTTAATAGAAGAGTATGAAGAAGTAATAATAGATGTAAGTCATGGTTTTAGACATCTTCCTATTTTAGCTATTATTAATTTAATTATTCAAAATATTAAAAATCCTGAAAAAATAGAGCATATTTTATTTGCCAAGGAGATTAAACAATATGAAGAGTATGAAATTATTGACATCAAAGAGTATTTAGATTTAGCAAAACTTTCTTTTGTGTTATCATCTTTTAATTTTAACTATACTGTTGGTAATGAAATGAGTTTTGAGAATAGAGAATATAATGAATTAACAAAAAAACTTACTGAAATTTCTACTCATATCTTAGGAAATTCACTAAAACAACTTATAGGAAAAGATAGTTTAACAGATAAAACAATCGAAACTATTAATAAGCTTCTCGAAGAAGATAGTAAATTGGCAACTTTTAAAATATACTTAGATAGTATTGTAGAACATTTAACTAAAATTAAAGAACTAGATAAAGAAATGGAATATATACAATATTATAAACTTTCTGAAATGATGGGAAAGAGAGGATATTTATTAAATTCTATCACTTTGCTAAATGAAGCTATAGGCTTTTATTGTGTAGAAGAATTAAAAAAAATAGATACTATTGAGGAGCATATCAAATCTTATCATGAAAAAATAGAATCTGCTAACAATGATGAGGATAAAAAGAAATTTAACCTCTATAAATTAACACATCATTCTAAAACTATTATAAAGCAACAAAAAGACTTTAAGGGTGCATATCTATTTAATGAGAAATCTGAACATGAAAAAAGTGAAGTAAAAGCAAAAATTTTAATTTTTTTAAAAAATAGAAATTATACAGAACTTTCTACATTAATAGAAAAAATAGAAAATTTAAGAAATAACCTAGCTCATGGAAATAGTTCAGAAGGAATTAAAAATGTAAAAGAAAATATAAGTAACTTATTAGCAAAATTTAAAAAAAAGAATTTGAAACCTATAATTAAAAAAATAGAAGTAGTAAAAAAACCTAAAAAAGAAAAAATCATACCAACAGGGATAGATGCACCTAAAGAAAAAGTAACTGAATTAGAAGATATATTTAATAATAGATAATATTTCGTAGGGTCGGTTCACCGACCATAATTCTATATTCAAATATCTATTGGTCGGTGAACCGACCCTACTATTTAAAACAATCAAACCCACCCCAAACTCCCCACTTTATGTCCAGATAAAATATTATACTCTCTCTATCAAAACAATGGAGAGGGAAATGACTTATCAAACCTTAGTAAACTTTGACAGATTAGAGAGTGATACGGTATGTTCTACTGTGGAGAAATCTTATATCGCTGATGAGGTGTATGCTCTGTTATTGGAAAGCTATGCTCATGTTAAGGGTGGTTTGCACTTTATTTCTCCTGATGAACTTATAGCCAAAACTTCTCAATGGAAGCTTGTTTATCTTGATAATACTATTGTGGGGGTGATGATTTATAAGGCGAAACGAGGGCTAAAGATGGTGGCTATGGCTATTTCTGCTGGGCTTAATTTCTCTTTTCGTAAGCATATCAAAATGATGTTATCTCAACTATTTCAACGCTCATTTAGAAACTCGTGGATGGAAGTAAGCGAGGGGGCAGAGAGGTTTGTGCTTAAGGTTGGGGGTGCTAGATTTATTCTTTCAAATACTCTTGCCTCTGAATTAACAGGCAAAAAGATAAGTGCAGTAGACAGTGATGGGGTGCATTATTATAGAGAGATTAATGGGGTGATGAAAAGAAAGCTGATGATAGGAACGTATCAAACAGCTATTTAGTAGACAGAAAATGTACAGTAGATAGGCTACAATAACAGTAAATACTTAAAGGATAAAATATGAATTACGGCATAGAAACTTTGAAAAAAAATATACCCACTGTGGGCAATACTTACGGCACGTTGGATATTGTGGGGCAAACCTTTGGTAGATATTTTGACTACAAAAGAGAAACGGCGATGATAGCTCACGAGACGCAAAAACTCAAAGAACAGACGAAAATACTTTTGGGTAAAATTGACAGTGAGCTTAAGCTATCGCTCAATAGCAATGACAAAAATTTTAGGCTAGAGATGAAGAGGCTTAAGATACTTTCAAAATCTATTAAATCCAATAAGAAAAATCAAAAGGCACATTTGCACAATATCTCTCATTATACGCAGATGTTGGGAAATCCACATATCTCCAATGAAATAAAAGCGAGTTTACCTAGCCTTATTGCTTTGGAGCATGAGAGTTTAAATGCTTCATTGGGGCAAAGTAATGTCGTCTTAGAGGGCATGAGTAATGCTAACACAAAACAAATAGAAGGATAAGAGATGTTACCATGGATAATAGGTGGAGCAATTGTAGGTATAGGAGCATTACTTTTAGACGATGCGAGTTCAAGCAACAAAAGAGCGAGAAGAGAGTATAACGATACATATGATGAGTCTATATCTACGTTAAAACATTCTTATGCCAATGCCCAACGTCAAGACAGCCTAGACAAACTCTATAAGGTCAAAAAAGCAAAGGTCAAAATAGCCAATAATGTTTATGCACAGTTAAAGAGTGTGAGAAGTCACTTTGCTAGTATCAATCAAGATATAAAGTTATCTAAGCAATCTATGGATATGTTGTTTTCTCAAAAAAGAGCCTCAAGTACGAGAAAGGAGAAAATAGCAATTCAAGAACATATCAATGCCATTCAAGTCTCACGAAAAGAGCTATTTGCGATAAAAGAGACACTCTCCCTCAATAAAAAGGCTTTAGAGTATAGGTTGAAAAAAGCTAATGAAGAGACGCAAAGTATCGTACAAGAGATACAAAATATCCAAAATAGCTAAAATGAAAAACTATCTCATACTCTACGACATCTTTAACCCTAAAAGACTTCAGCAGGTGAGAAAGCTAGTCTCTTCTTATGCCTTAGAGGGGCAGAAATCTGCTCTTGAAGCTCCTTTAGATAAGTCTTCTATGTGTTCTTTGGTATCTCAATTATCAGAGATTATCAAAACAGAGGATAAAGTAAATATCATAAGAGTATCAAAGCCTATACTTTTAGGCAAAGCTAGAAGTCTTGAACAGCTAAACAATGGAGTGATTATCGTATGAAAATAGCCATCATTGACAAAAAAGACATCACTATCAAAATAGAAAACTCTGCTATCAAATTAGAAGGACAAAGCATTCCCTTTAGGCTTATGGATATACTTGTGTTGGGGCATAGAGTGACACTACATAGCAAAGATATACTCAAGCTCACCAAAGAAAACATCTCTATACTGCTCATCTCCTATAGCAATGATAACTTTAGCCTCATACACTCGGCTAATGCCAAAAATGCAGAAAATAAACTTTTGCAATACCACTCGCTAGACAAAAGGCTAGAATTTGCCAAATATTTTGTAAGTAGCAAACTTGTATCACATCAAGCACAACTCAAAAGTAATGCGATAGAAGTAGATATATCTTTCCCCCTAGAACAGATAAAAAATGCCACGGCTATAGATGCCTTGATGGGCATAGAAGGAGCATTTGCAAGAAAATATTTTACACAGTATTTTGCCCTTTTACCTCGTGATATGCACCAAGGAAAGAGAAGTAAACAGCCACCTAAAGACCCTGTAAATGCCTTACTCTCTTACTGGTACTCACTCTATTATCACATCATCACTATCAAGCTTTTAAGTCATGGCTTTGAGCCATCTATGGGTTATTTGCATACGGCATTTAGAACACACAATGCACTAGCGTCAGATATATTGGAGCTTTTTCGTGCTTCTATCAATCAAGCCGTTTTATCTGTGTTTACTCACCATACTTTGGAGTTAAGCGATTTTTCAAAAAAAGAAGGCGTATATCTAAAGTATGAGGGGCGTAAAAAGGTATGGGGTGAGTTTGTCTCTTTGGTAGAGGTACTAAAACCAAAGCTCAACAATGAAATAGCCATACTCAAAAAGATGATGGATAAAGCATGAAAAGATTTCACTTTCTTGTCTGTTATGATATAGCAGATGTCAAAAGATTGAGAAAAGTTGCCAAACTTTTAGAAACTCTAGCCATGAGAATACAAAAATCTATTTTTTACTATATGGATGCTTCTTCTACAGACATAAAGCAACTTGTGCAAATGCTAAACAAGACCATAGACCACAAAGAAGACGATATACGCATCTACAAAATAGACATACACAGCTCTATCAGCCTAGAGAGTGCCATAAACCTCAAAAAACCTCATATCGTAGGAGAAAAATCATGAATATATATGAACAAATAGATGCCATATTTTCAGGAGAAGCCCATGACAAACCACAATGGGCAAATGAGATACTAAGTGAACTCAAAGAGATTAAAAGCCTTTTAAAAGAGCAAAAACAAAGTTTGCCAAGAGAAAGAAAGGTTTATAACGATAGTGAATATTATGATTTTGTCAAAGAATTTAGAACCAAAATGAAAGCCAATATAGAAAAAAATACCTATCCTACATTTGTATATAAAGGCAGAAAATTAGGCATAGATTTCAAAGGCTTACTCTACGACCAAAGCACCCTAAAGACCATAGCCAAAAAAGAAGCCTTCAAAGTCTATAGATTTGCGTACGAACAGCAAAAATATGCCTAAAATATGTTATACTAACATAAGTTAGAGATATTTAATTTATCATTGTTTTGTTAAGAAAATTTTGTTTAAGATATTTTTAAGAATAAAAGCCCCCTCTACAGCGTAAAAAGAGGGATTACAATATGACCCGATTTATAGGGGATTGAAACGAACTCTGTTGGTTCTCTAGTGAAGAGAGGCTTAATTACAATATGACCCGATTTATAGGGGATTGAAACTTGAAATTCGTATAAAAGAACC
>Ga0256829_1001895_pt1 | contig 16282 bp, 14 predicted proteins | sample 131447metaG_FD_185979 | JGI IMG/M metagenome (GOLD analysis project Ga0256829, IMG submission 185979) | Hydrothermal vent microbial communities from Lau Basin, Pacific Ocean - 131-447 | ecosystem: Environmental > Aquatic > Marine > Hydrothermal vents | place: Pacific Ocean: Lau Basin | collected...
ACATCAGCGCTGATGTCTGGGCGGATTCGGCCTACCGCTCCGCGAAGCAGGAGGCCGAACTGAAAGAGCGAGGCTACCGACGCCACATCCAGACCAAGGGCACGGCCAAGCGGAAGCTGTCCGAACGGGCCACCAAGGCGAATCATCGCCGGGCCAAGGTCCGGGCGCGAGTCGAGCATGTGTCGCTGCCCAGAGCGTAATGGGCGGGATGCTGGTACGCACCATCGGGCTCGCTCGGGCACGGGTCAAGAGTGGCATGATGAACATCATCTACAACCTGCGCCGATGGGTCTACTTGCAGACGAGGTGCGCCTGAAGGGCTGGTGGAAGGGTAAATACCCCCTCTGAAGGCCAGATTCGGCAGCGAAAAGTCGCTTTTTGGGACGTTGACAGGCATCGAGAAGTCGAATTTACCGATTGGTTAGGGACTCATGCCTATTGGCCGCGATTTTGGTGCCCATTGGGCGGCGAAAATCGCATTGATAGAGGTTTCCTACAGAGCGGACCCAAGGTTCCCTATGCGCCAACCGAACGGCCGCGCAAACGACTGAGTTGGTATCTGCTGGTATTGGCGGTGCTATCGCTCCCGGGTTATTTTGCATTCCGCGGCCTCTATTACCTGCTTGCCGTCAATGCACCCGCCTATGTGGAAATGCAGCAAACCGCGGTGACCGCCCCTCATTTATCAAAAACGATGCCCCTGCGCAAGGCAATATTCGAGCCAGTCATTCAAAAACAGGTTGGCTTGCCAGCAAATATCAAGACGCCGACGCGATCTTCGGGAGTGCATATCATTGGCCAAACCTTCGTGGTAGATGCCGGATAACAAAACTTCCGCTTGTCTTGCATCGTGATAAACACGTATCGGAAGGCTCGGCGTTCGGCCGGTTTCGCTGATATATTGCGAGAGTTTCAACGTAGAGGTGTAAGGACCGCGTTCGAGCATATTGAAATGCAAAGGGGAGCTTCTCTCCACACGCGACACGCAATGCTCTTGCGTAACATGCGGCAGCACGGGACATAAGCGCCGCATGGCGATGTAATTACATTCATACAGATCCATCAAAGACGCAAAACTGGCTGGCCTGGCTGCGAGATGGGCGGGAATGGCAAGTGCTTCAAACATCATCGGAGGATATCATAGGGACAAGCCGGATTTGATTTGTTAACGTTCACTCGTCGATTATTTTGAGGAAATCTTTTAATGATACAAACCATATCAACTCGCCCCTTCTCCGACCAGCGCCCTGGTACTTCGGGGCTGCGCAAGCCCGTCAGCGTTTTTCAGCAACCCCATTACCTTGAAAATTTCATTCAGTCGGTCTTCGATTCCCTCGCCGATGAAGTCAAGGGAGCCACTCTGGTTCTGGGTGGTGACGGCCGATATTACAATCGCGAGGCGATTCAGATCATTTTACGCATGGCCGCGGCCAATGGTATTTCTCGGGTGGTGGTCGGCCAAGGCGGCCTTTTTTCAACGCCGGCCGTTTCCGCTGCGATCCGCGAACGAGGTGCCGCCGGTGGAATCATCCTCTCCGCAAGCCACAATCCTGGCGGACCCGATGGGGATTTCGGGATCAAGTACAATATCCATAATGGCGGTCCGGCGCCGGAGCCACTTACCGAACGTATTTACGAGCGCAGCAAGAAAATAGATAGGTATTTCATCCTCCCACCGACGCCTATCGATATCGACACGCAGCGAACATTCCAGCTGGAGACAATGACGGTCGAAGTGATCGATCCGGTTACTGGCTATGCCGCGTTGATGCAACGGTTGTTCGATTTCGACCGCATACGCGAACTTTTCGCCAGTGGCTTTCGGATGCGCTTCGATGCCATGCACGCCATCACCGGCCCCTACGCCAAGGTCATTTTCGAGAAGCTGCTCGGCGCTCCGGCCGGCACAGTAATCAATGGCACGCCTTTACCCGATTTTGGCGGCGGTCACCCTGACCCAAATCTGACCTATGCCGCCGAGCTGGTAAAAATGCTCAACTCACCGGATGGTCCGGACTTTGGCGCGGCATCGGACGGCGACGGGGATCGCAACATGATTCTTGGCAGAAACTTTTTCGTGAATCCGAGCGACAGCCTCGCCATTCTTGCCGCTAACGCCACCTGTGTGCCGGCATACAGGGAAGGCATCGTCGGCATTGCCCGCTCGATGCCGACCAGTCGTGCCGCCGACCGGGTGGCCCAAGCGCTTGGCGTACAATGCTATGAAACACCTACCGGCTGGAAATTTTTTGGCAATCTGCTCGACGCAGAGCGTATCACCCTTTGCGGTGAAGAGAGTTTCGGCACGGGCTCGAATCACGTCCGTGAAAAAGATGGACTCTGGGCGGTACTCTTCTGGCTCAATCTGCTCGCCGTGCGTGCGCAGTCAGTCGAGAACATCGTTCGTGATCACTGGCATCGGTATGGGCGCGACGTCTATACCCGCCATGATTATGAAGGGCTCGATTCCGAAGCTGCGTCAGCACTTATGGATGCATTGAGGCAAAAACTTCCGGAGCTTCCAGGTACGAAACATGCCGGCATGGTGGTGAGCGCCGCGGATGATTTTGCCTATGTAGATCCCATCGATGGTGGCCGAACGGAACATCAGGGATTGCGCATCCTGTTCGCAGACGAAGCGCGAATCGTATATCGCCTCTCGGGGACCGGTACGAAAGGTGCTACCTTGCGCGTGTATATAGAACAGCGCGAGACGGCTCCCGAAAAAATGGAAACAGATGCGCAAATACTGCTGCGGCCGCTGATAGAAACGGCAGATATTCTTGCAGGAATCCGTGAACGTACCGGACGCGATCATCCCGATGTCATCACCTAACGCCACTTTCTTTAGAATGGCGGCTGCTTTGGCTTTTTAAGCCTCAGTTGAACCAGGTATCCCTGCGCTTGCGAGCCAAGGAAGGCATCAACAAGCCCAGTATCAACCCGGTCAACAGCACTCCAGCACCTATCAGAAACCACTGCACGAAACGGCTGTTGCGCAGATTTTCATTCTTCTTTTTGATAGCGGCGAGCTGACGGGTCAATTCCGCCTCCTTTGCGGCGAGCACCTTGTTTTCACTCGCCAGCGCCACGGCATTCTTGGCCGTTTCCAACAGATTCTGATACTGTTTTTGCAAAGCGCGATATTTGTCCTGCAGGTTTTTTTCTGCTTTCACACGGATAGATAGCTCGGTTTGTACCTTTGCCAAACCGGCCTTTAGTTTCGAGACATTCGCATTTGCTTCGGCCAGGAGTTTCTGTGCGTTCGCCAACTCAACGCGCGCTGCCGGATGCCCCATCAGAAAACGCGTCAGCACCCATCCTTGCACGCCGCTGGAGATACGGACCTCGGTATAGCCGGTTTGCGGATCTTGTTTGATCACGGTCACGGGTTGTCCACTCTTGAGCATCGCCAAAATCTGATGATTTATGCCGGGGCCCGAGCGGAGCGTAATCTGGAATTGATCGGTCACATACCGCACCGGTCCATTGATGGGAACAGATGGCGGCAGCGCCGATTGCGTGGTAGTGGGCGCAATCGGCGCTGCAAATGCGGAGCTGATCGCGAAAAAACAGATCACCATGCTGCAAGTCAATGCTAGATAAAGGCGTAATGGTTTCATCAAAATTCCTTTCCTGAAGAATGAAGGGGCGAATCGGGCGTTTCATCCTCTTTGGCCATGATTTTGTGATCCTAAGCTTTAATAACGCACAAGCGCAGTGTAGCACTCTCATATACACTCAAAGAAACTTGGAAGATCCGATCTCAAGATTGATCTCGACATCCCCATGGAAATCCATTGTCATCGAGTTTCTGCTAAACTTTGGCGCGCAGCCCCGGTGGCACAGCTGGATAGCGCGGCCCCCTCCTAAGGGGCAGGTCACAGGTTCGAATCCTGTCCGGGGCACCAACCGACTTCAATTATCATTCAACACAAGGCCTTTACAAGCGGTTGAAACACGTTCGGGTGGAATGCTGGGCGCACGTCGCGGCCCATTCCCAAGACGCCGAGCAAGCGCAACTGCTACACATCCTATCTTATGAGCAAAGCGCCGCGCATCGAACTAAATACCATGCCAAAGTATACGCCCCGCGCCTTGTTTGCCGTCAGCTCTCTCGGCTTGGGTCACGCCACCCGAAGCCTCGTGGTGATCCGTGAATTTCTTTCTCAAGGCTACCACGTCACCCTTGTTTCGACCGGCAATTCTCTGTCGTTTTTACGCATGGAACTGTCTGGCGAGTCGGCCGTTGAATTTCTGGAAATGCAGGATTATCCGCCTCTGGAAAGAGGGACCGGCTGGCGTCTGTACGCTTATCTTCTGATCGATTTACTCAAAACCTGGCGCATCATCCATGCAGAACACAAGACGGTGCGTCATATCGGGAATGACTATGACTTTATCTTCAGCGATGGGCGCTATGGCTTTTATCACCCATGGACACCTGCGTTTATCCTCTCCCACCAGATCGCGTTCATGCCGCCCAAGGGCTTGCGCGAAACCTCCTGGTTAACCGAACACATCAATACTGCGGCATTGCGCCGCTTCGATCGCATCCTCATTCCCGATTTCCCTTATCCCAACGCCAACCTGGCTGGCAATCTGGCTCACACCCCCAGCCTGCATCGTTGTAAACACACCTATATTGGCATTCTGTCTTCCTATCCCCACCTCGACACAGAAAAGACCATCGATTTTCTGTTCATCATCAGTGGTTATCTGCTCGAACACAAAGACTCATTCATTCGCAGCCTGCTTGATCAGGCCCGGCAATTGCCAGGCCGCAAAGTTTTCGTGCTCGGCAATGCCAAGGGAGATACCGCCGCGTACGATGCGTGGCGCCGGCCAGACCTGGAAATTTACCCTGTCGCCAGCGGTTCCTTGCGGCAAACATTGTTCAGCCAGGCCCAATGCGTCATTTCCCGCGCCGGTTACACTACCATCATGGATCTGGCGGAACACGGCAAGCGCGCGCTGCTGATTCCCACTCCCAATCAAACCGAGCAAGAATATCTCGCCTTCTATCTTGGTGGCCTAGAGCATTACATCGTGCGCGAACAAGGGAGGATCAATGATCTGGATAAGGCGTTGGAAGCCTGCCGGCATACGCGCCTTTTCGAGCCGCCCTGGCGCACCCAGGAATCACTGGCGCGTCTCAAGGATGCAATGTCCGCCCAATTGCGAAAGCATTTTATCTCTATTGTTGTACCGGCCCACAATGAAGAACGAGAACTGGGCGAGACTTTGATCTGCCTCTTGAAGCAGCGTTATCCTGCCGATCGCATGGAAATCATCGTAGTGGAAAACGGCTCCACGGATGCAACTCTTGAGATTGCCAAACACTATGCCGATAACCCCAATAATGCCTGTAGAATTCGCCTATTACAAAGTGAAACCGGCGTTTCCCGCGCCAGAAATGCCGGATTGGCCGAAGTATCCCGCGAATCCGAATGGATTGTATTCTGCGACGCGGACACGCATCTTGGCCCCAACTTCTTGCACCACTTGAACACATGGTTGAACCGCCATGGAGAAGAAGGGCTCAGCATTGGCACCGCCTCGGTTCGACCGCATCGCAGTACCCATCTCTACGCCCGTGCCTGGTTCGTCTTTTTCGACTGGATACATCGCCTGACCAAGAGTTCGTTTGCAATTCAGATTGCTCGCGCCCCAGTAGCTCGCGGCATCGGCTTTCATGAATCGCTGCATTTCGCGGAAGATCTGCTGTTCATCAAGGAATGTCGCCGTTACGGCAAGTTTTTCTTTCTTCCTACCGATCAGGTTTCCACCTCCACACGGCGCTTTGAATCGCGCGGTTATTTGCGCCAAAGTCTGCGTTGGGTCGTCGAAGCTTTGTTACCCATGCGCCTCAAGCTAAGCCGGAAATATCATGTCATTCGCTGATTTCGGCTCCCTGGATCGATTCATGGCCCTGTTGCAGGATCATCGCAACTGGGCGTATATAGTGCTTTTTTTTGGCGCTTTTTTTGAAACCGTCATCCCCTTTTCTCTCATTGTACTGGGCGAGGTCATTTTTCTGGCGGGCGCATTGCTGGCCGGCATGGGGATTCTCGATCTTCCGGCCGTCATGGCTGTCCTCTATATAGGAGGTATTCTAGGTGACAATGTGAGTTACTGGATGGGCCGCCATTATGGCGAAGGCTTGTTCGACCGGCTTCAGCATTGGCCGTTCATCGGCCGTCTGATCCACCGCGAGAATTACGAAAAAGGACTGGAATTCTTTCGAAAGCGAGGCGCGCTCGCGGTCTTCATCGCCCGCTTGAGCGGCCCGCTTTCCTGGGTCACGCCCGCACTGGCCGGTATATTCAAGCTTGACTACATCACCTTCTTGCGCTTCAACACCCCTGCAGTAGTCATCGGCATTAGCGAATTTATTATTATCGGTTATTTTTTCGGCAACCACATTCACACGATTCTCGCCTGGATGCATGATTATGCCCCCGTCGCCGCCCTGTCTTTCGTTGGATTGATCGCCCTGATCCTTATCGTGCGCAGGTATTTCAACTGGCGCTCAGAAATGGAACGCACCCGTGCCGAGATCACTGAATTCGTCAGCAAGCATTTTGGCCTGTCACTGCTTGTTATCAGCATCGTCATCGTGGGTGTGTTCTGGATACTCCATATAATCTGAACCCTTGGTTCATCGGCCAATCGCTACCACCTGGCGGCTCCGACATACATTTACCGGCTGCAGGTTTGCGGAATCCTCTAGAATGCATGGCTTATCTTATCCAGGCCAAAGTTTTTATGCCGGTTTCTCCTTTACACAAGCTCATAGACCAACTTGAGCACATCATTTTGGGCAAGCAAACGCAAATCGAACTTGCGATCACTTGTCTACTGGCTCGTGGTCATTTACTGATTGAAGATCTGCCCGGTGTAGGAAAGACCACGCTTGCGCATGCGCTCGCCCGCGGTTGCGGGCTCGAATTTCAACGCATTCAGTTCACCAGCGATTTGCTGCCAGCGGATGTGACTGGCGTTTCCATCTATGATCGCGATCAAGGCGCATTTCGTTTCCACCCTGGCCCCATTTTCAGCCAGGTACTCCTCGCTGACGAGATCAATCGTGCCACTCCCAAAGCGCAGAGTGCGTTGTTGGAAGCCATGGAAGAACGGCAAATCAGTATTGATGGGCAAAGTCATGTTTTGCCAGCACCTTTTTTCGTCATCGCCACCCAAAACCCGAATGAGCAAGTCGGCACGTATCCACTGCCCGAATCGCAGCTTGACCGTTTCCTAATGCGAATTGATATCGGTTATCCCGATCCACAAGCAGAACGAGAACTACTTTCCGGCCGGGACCGACAGGAGCTTATCAAAGCGATTGATGCCTGCATGGACGTCCCCACCTTTCTCGCGCTCCAAGAAATGGCATCGAACATCCACGCGGCTCCCCCAATACTCGACTATGTTCAGGCTTTGCTTCTAGCGACGCGCACAAGTCCTCATATAAAATACGGCCTTTCACCCCGCGCCGGGCTGGGGCTGATGGCTGCGGCGCGCGCCATGGCGCTGCTCCGAGCACGCGAATATCTCGTCCCCGAGGACATACAGGCCGTATTCCCAGCCGTTGCGGGCCATCGTCTGATCCTGGTCGAAACGGAGACCTCTCCCACGGCCAATGAAGTGCATGGCATCCTTGATCGCGTCCCTATTCCGTAACGAACAAATGAAAACCCCCTGGCTGCTACGGTGGGCCGGATCGCGGCTCTTTGTCGAGGGAGGGGCTACATGCCTCAATCGTCGCCACCTGTTCATTTTACCTACTAGAGCCGGCCTTACATACGCGACGTTGATCGGCGTGCTCCTGCTGGTGGCGACGAATTACAACAACAATATGGTCTTTGCCTTCGCTTTTTTGCTTGGCAGTATGGGGCTCAATGCCATGTGGCAAACGCACCGCAACCTGCTCGGCTTGTGCATCGAATGGCTCGAACCGGAAGAGATTTTCGCCGACCGGCCCGCCAAGCTGAAACTCCAACTCAAACCTGGAAAGCGCCCCCGCCGTGCGCTGGAATTCTCTTGGGAAACGCCCGGGAAACCTCAAGAACCCGTACTGATCTCCGCTGGACTCCCCGCTCTTGCCGAACTCACTCTCCCCCCAATGAAACGAGGACTCAACGAAATCCCGGTATTACGCCTTGCAAGTCGCTATCCATTGGGCATTTTCCGCGCATGGACACTACTGCGGTTCAAACATTACTTACTGGTATATCCTGCACCGTCCAAGCAGGCTCCTCCTTTGCCACAGGCGCCAATGGGTTGTGGGAGAAATACAGCGGCTCAAAGAATAACCATCGATCCCGATTATGATGGCTTACGTCCCTATCAACCCGGCGACCCTCCCCGCTTGATCGCATGGCGTGCATCGGCGCGCGGCGATGCCTTGTTTAGCAAACGCATGCAGGGTGAAACCATGTCGCTTGTCTGGCTGGACTGGCTGAGGCTAGAAGGGCGAGATACCGAAGATCGCCTCTCTATTCTATGCCGCTGGGTTCTCGAGGCTGATCGCCGCCAATTAGCGTATGGCCTGCGACTGCCCGATTGGAGCGTTGCACCTGCACTGGGCATCGCCCATAGACGCAAATGTCTTCGTCAGCTCGCGCTCTATGGGGCAATACGATGAAGTCTCGATCTTCCGCCTCCACCCTTACCCCCGAACAGCGCGGCCTCCTCACTTGGCTTTTGGCCGTGCTGACGATCGCCGCCTTCGCCTTGATTGGGCCCTTGCCCACATGGATACCCGCCATTGCCGTGGGCGGCATAATGCTACGGCTTCTTCGCCTGCGGCGGAATCAGGGTACATTTCCGGCTAGGCTTCTGATCTCGTTTGCGATCGTTGGAGCCGCCGGGGTCTTTGCCCAGTTTCACACTCTCAACGGACGCGAGCCCGGCGTCGCATTACTGCTTTTCGCCGGAGCACTCAAAAGCCATGAAACCCGTTCCCAACGGGATATCATCGTTCTTATCTATCTTGGCTATTTGCTCGTACTGGCGCGTTTTCTTTTCGATCAATCACTTCCCTGGGTGGCTTATGGCTTGAGTCTCACCGGTGCACTCACTTTTATACTGCACCGTCTGCACGCCGGGCCGAACCCACCGGACTGGAAATTTCTTGCAAAAAACACGCTCGCTCAGCTGACTGCCGCGCTTCCGCTTACCGTACTCTTGTTCGCCGTCTTCCCTCGTATTGAAGGGCCATTATGGGGCCGTGCTCCGCACAATCCGGCTGGAGTCACCGGACTTTCCAACATACTCGATCCCGGCCGTATTGCTCGACTGGCTCAATCTCAGGCGGTTGCGTTCAGGGCCCACTTTGCCGGCAAGCCGCCACCCAGGGCGGATCTGTATTGGCGTGCCTACGTATTGGATCGCTTCAATGGCTACCAATGGCTGCCATCGACACATCACAAAGCGTCAGTCGGGAAACTTGAGGAAAAAGGGCGCGCATGGCATTATACGATGTTGTTGCAAGCTTCCTCTCATCATGCGGTGCCTGCGCTCGATATACCGATCGAGCCTCCCGCGGGTTTGCGTTTGATGGTTGGTCACACTTTAAGAGCGATCAAACCAATCAATCAAACCGTAGAGTATCCGTTGACTTCGATACTCCGCCATCGTCTCGATACGAAGCTGAGTGCGGCATCCCGCGAGGCAGCCTTGCAACTTCCGCCTGGCACGGCGCCCAGAACGCGCACACTCGCTCTAAGGTGGAAACATTCAAGCAATACGTCTCAAGGCGTCATCGAACGCGCCCTTGCCTTTTTTCACACCCAAGATTTTTATTACACCTTGAACCCTCCGCCCTTACATGGCGACATCACCGACGATTTCCTATTTGATACCCGCAAAGGATATTGCGAACAATATGCCAGCGCTTTTGCCGTTTTGATGCGTGCGGCTGGCGTTCCCGCACGTATTGTTGTCGGCTACGCGGGCGGCGAGTGGAATCCGGTACTGCATTATTTTCTTGTCCATCAAGCCAATGCGCACGCCTGGGTTGAAGTATGGCTTTCGGGCCGCGGCTGGACGCGCGTCGATCCCACGGCCGCCATCGCCAAAAATCGTGTTCAGCCGGGCGCGGCCTCCGCAGCCGCCCTAATGGAGACGAATTCTTCTTTTCAATTCAATGGAATCCGGGCATGGCTCAACCAAGTCAATCTAGGGTGGGATAGCGCTCGTTATTTCTGGGAGCTTTCGATCATCGCATTCGGTCCAGAACAGCAGCGCGCTTTCTTGCATTCGCTAGGACTTGCGACGGGCGCAACGATTCAAGGACTTTATATTGCCGCCGGCGTGGTTTTTCTGTTCGTTGTCATAGGGCTTGTGGAACTTTTTCCGCGATCATCATCACCTACCGATCCGGCGCAACGCTTGTATAGACGGTGGATCACTGACCTTGGCCGCAGAGGAATGAGCCCTGCCCCTGGAGAAGCGCCACAGGACTTTGCCGAAAGAGTGGCAAATGCATGGCCGGAAAAATCCGAACAGGCGCGCCGAATTGCCAGATTTTATGAAAAAACGCGCTACGCTCAAGCACAGGCCGATGAATATACACGCCGTTTAGCCGTGCTGAGCAAGCTTGTCAAAACATTTAAATGACCGGATACGGTACACAAGTCATAAATGCAAAACCGATTAGCCTAGAGCATGCGCCGACCGCTGAAACTCTTTATGAATTCTGTGGATTAAACCGTAGGCGATACCGGCTTAAAAGCCCCTTAACAAGATCACAGACATTGGATCGGCTGTTCCAGCCTCGGGACGATGCGGTGATCGAATCCCATGAGCGTTCTCAGACGGACATCGACTGTATTGAATCTGAAGAGAGAAATCATCGCTCAAGGGCTGCCTTGTCAATGCCAAGGCAACTCCAACTGTGCCCCAATCTCACAGTATAAGATACTAAATCCGCAAACTATAATCTTATCCCGACAACTGGACGGAATATCCTGGCTTAGGCGGCAGTACGCTGTTCTTTGTGCAGCCGGGAGGAAAACTGCTCCTTGATCTCGTCGCGCTCTGAAAATTTGTCGAGCGTCATATCATTCAGAAAGGCATACAGACGTTCGCTGAAGTCATTCCATAGTTGATGACTCAGACAATGGTCTTCGGCCCTTCTTTCCGCGCCTCTGGATCTTGCGGCCGGGAAATCAACGGCATTGACAATATCGGCGATGGATATCTTGTCGGCCGTTTTTGCCAATCGATAACCCCCGCCCGGCCCGCGCACACCTTCGACCAAACCGGCCGCTCTCAATTTCGCAAACAATTGTTCAAGATAGGATAGCGAAATACCTTGACAGGCCGATATGTCAGACAAGGTAATGGGACCATGCTCGTGATGAAGAGCCACATCCAACATCGATGTCACCGCATAGCGTGCTTTAGTAGATAGTTTCATATTCTCATACACCTGATCGAATCCTGCTTTTATCCGACTAATTTTATAAAGTATTCTAGTTACCGCGAATCACCAGGTCAAGTCAAGGAAAGTAAATGTTTTGTTAGTCAAATATCATCCAAACAGTTTCGCTCTTAAACGCGATGATTTTGCCGCAATGGGCGTCCTCGATTAACTACCGGGAATCGGGCCAACTTATTGATGAGACAAGTCTATGAAGCCCTTTCTCCCATCCTTCTGGTTGCATTTCGTACTTCATGGCCGTTCGGAGTCACAACTCCTAGAGACATGACCAGCTTGAGTGCGTCCTCAACCGGCATATCCAATTCCATCGCATCCTCCCTCGGAATCATCATGATGAAACCCGAAGTCGGATTCGGTGTTGTGGGGACGAATACCGTGATCACCTCGGATGCGGTGCGTCTTTGAATTTCTCCAGAGGCGACGCCGGTCTGAAAAGCAAGCGTCCAGATGCCTTTGCGAGGATACTCTATCAACAAAACCTTGCGAAAAGCCTCTCCATTGCTGGAAAAAAGCGTTTCCGCCACTTGCTTAACGGCACCATAAATATGTCTGACAAGCGGAATGCGCGCGAGCAAGGACTCCCATAGCGCCACGAGGCGTCGGCCAAACATATTGGCAGCCAAAAGCCCTGTGATCAGAACGATACTCAAGGTCAATAACAATCCCAAACCGGGTATGGCGTATCCTAGCCAGGACTCCGGGCGCCATGCATGAGGAAGCAGAATCAGACTACGATCCATAAAATCGACAAGCGCCTTGACCACCGCGATAGTAATAACCAAGGGCACCCAAACCAACAATCCGGCAATTAGATACCGCCGTAACCAAGCTCCCATCAGGACTGACTCCTATCGACCCATAAAAATGGGGACGCCAAGGCGCCCCCTTTAAACAGACATATTAAAAGATCAAGCCGCGTCGCTGCTTGAACAGGCTGGACATGCGCCGGTGGAGCAACTTTCTCCGCCACCATCCTTGGAAGCGATGTTGCGCTTGTTTTCTTTTTTGAAATCAGTTTCATACCAACCGCCACCGGAAAGCCTGAATCCCGCGGCCGATATCTTTTTTTTCAGGGTGGGTTTTCCACAGGCCGGGCAATTCTTGGGGGGAGCATCGCTCATGCGCTGCATGACTTCCATTTCATGACCACATGATTCACAACGATATTCATATATAGGCATACTTGTTTTCTCCTTGAGTCGACCGATACTGATAAGAACCGCTTTAGCCAATTATATGGGGTTGATTCCAGGTAAAACCAGTATTTCTAATTCGAAGGCGCTGAAAGAAAAAACGCAAGCAAGACAGCAACCGGAGAGTTGGGCCAAATACGATTTAGTGCGAGCAGCACGAACCCATTGTCAACAAGGATGACTTCTCCACCTTCACAAAGTTGAATCCGCATATCCATCCAGCTGAACCCTCTTGATCAGGACACCACACAAAGTTCTCTACAAACCCTAATTCTCGGCAAACTAGAAGCAAACAGATATATTAGTTGCTATATATAATGAGACCTCGGCTATCCTGATTCACTCCTTACTGGTATATTGTTATAGACAAAGCTGAAATCGGATGGCCCGACTGTGCTTTGTTGTCCGCCTGTTTTTACTGGAAATCTTCTTGGCAACGCAAAAGGAGCTCGCTCTTTTTGCCAAAAACCAACAAAATCCGGCTTGCCGCTGTTTCCAGATTTTCAGGTATTACGGTGATACAGGCCAAATCCACACTGGTCTAGGCGCCTCCAGGAATCTAAGGAGAAACTGGGTGGAAGGGCGATTGCCCACCCGATATTCCATCGACTGCGGGATTTGCCCTAAGTCCTTGAATCGCCAAATGTAGTAGACCACTTATTCGTAAAGATGGCAGAAACAAAGAAAGACATGAATACCCGCCCTTCGAAACGAGCGACTAGGTTTTTCTTTTTTGCCATAGATATAAAGATATTCTACGCCATGCTTGAATTGATGTTGATGCGATCTGCCCTTTGCTTTCCCCGGCATGAAAGCCGTGCGCCAAAAAGGGAAAGATGGGTTTTACGCTCCCGATCAATTCTGAGCAGGGTCATGCAAAGAATATTCAAATCCAACTACGCTTTCTGCTTTGAATTCGATACCGCTTTGTTCCGAGGCAAGATTGCAAATTCGCTACTCGCCTTATCGAGGGTGAAAGCCCTTGTGTCAGCGTGTATACCGCATGCCATGCAATTCAGGCGGGAAGCGTTCCCAACTAGAGAACGAACATTCCATGAAACGAATTCTAATCAACGCCACCCAGCCAGAAGAGCTGCGCGTGGCCATGGTCGATGGCCAAAAACTATATGACCTCGATATCGAGATACCGTCTCGAGAACAGAAAAAGGCGAACATTTACAAAGGGGTAATTACACGAATCGAACCCAGCCTGGAAGCCGCGTTCGTGAATTACGGCGCCGACCGCCATGGCTTTCTCCCCTTCAAGGAGGTTGCGCCGGATTACTACGCCGAATCGGTGCGCGACAGTGAATCTCAGCCCAGCATTAAAGACGCCTTGCGCGAAGGCCAAGAGGTACTGGTTCAGGTAGAGAAAGAAGAACGCGGTAACAAAGGGGCCGCGTTGACGACCTTCATCAGCTTGGCCGGTCGCTACCTGGTTCTCATGCCCAATAACCCACGCGCAGGTGGAGTGTCTCGCCGCATTGAAGGCGAAGACCGTACCGAATTACGCGAAGCCATGAGTACATTGATGGTCCCGGCGGGCATGGGCCTTATCGCCCGGACCGCCGGCGTCGGCCGCAGCGCCGAGGAATTGCAATGGGATCTGGACTATCTGCTCACAGTCTGGGAAGCCATTCTATCCGCTGCCGATGCGCGAAAAGGCCCCTTCCTTATCTATCAGGAAAGCAACATCATCATTCGCACCTTGCGCGATCATTTCCGTAATGATATTTCGGAAATCATTATCGACAATCCCAAGGTGCATACCCAAGCGATGAACTTCATCAACCAAGTCATGCCCCAAAATTCGGGCAGGTTGAAACTCTACGAGGATCGAGTTCCGCTATTCAATCGTTATCAAATCGAACACCAGATCGAAACCGCTTTTCAAAGAGAAGTTCAATTGCCTTCCGGGGGAGCAATCGTCATCGATCATACCGAGGCGATGACCGCCATCGACGTCAATTCAGCCCGCTCTACCAAAGGCAGTGATATCGAGGAAACCGCACTAAACACCAACCTCGAAGCCGCTGAAGAGATCGCACGGCAGTTACGACTGCGTGATCTAGGTGGGCTCATCGTCATCGATTTCATCGATATGGCGGCCAACAAGAATCAGCGAGAAGTCGAAAAATGCTTGCGTGAGGCGCTCAAACTCGATCGGGCGCGCGTACAGGTAGGGCGTATTTCTCGGTTCGGCCTATTGGAAATGTCGCGTCAACGCCTACGCCCATCGCTGGGTGAATCCAGTCAGATTGTATGCCCACGCTGCAGCGGCCAGGGTACAATCCGCGATACCGAATCCCTGGGACTCTCTATCCTTCGTTTGATCGAAGAAGAGGCCATCAAGGATCGAACGGGAGAAGTGGTCGTCAAGGTGCCTGTCGACGTAGCTGCCTTCATGCTTAATGAAAAGCGATCCACCCTTTTCGAAATCGAAGACAGACATAAAATTCGGGTCGTCATTGTACCCAGCCAGGCACTTGAAACGCCGCACTATGAACTCGAACGACTCCGCCGCGAGCAATCCGGATCGAGCGAAGAACCCAGCTATCGGCGCGCCCCCGAACCGAGCGAACAGCCTTCACAAGCTCCTGCCAGCCGGGAACGCAAACCTGCAGTCGCCGCAATTCAAATCCCCACCCCACCCCCACCCCCTACTTCGACTGAAAAAAGCCGCGTGGCAGAGAAAACACCCAAATCCGGTCTGATCAGTAGAATCTGGCAAACCCTTTTTGCGCCAATGCCACAAGAGGCTGCGGGAGAAAGCACGTCCATCGAATCCCGTAGCAACGCAAATAAATCTGCCGAATCGCAAGAGCAAAAAGCTGAGAAAAATAGACGCTTAAAAGAGGAGCGCGGCAATCCTGCACCTACGCAGCCAGAAAGTAACGAAAGCAATCCGTCAGAACATGACGAAAACTCCAAGCAACCCACACGTCGCCGTCGCTCAAACCGGCGCCGAAGCAGCAACCGCTCGAAAAAAACACTTACCAATCCAACGCCAGAGCAGTCAGCAAACGAACAAGAAAAATCTTCCATTGAGGGTGAAAAAACCAATGGAACAATCGAAGACAACCAGAAGGAGCAGGACAAGGCGCCATCGAATACAGGCGGACGATCTCGGCGCGGCCGGCGCGGAGGCTCCCGTAGAGGCGGGAACCGCGTGCGTGCTCAGACTGAGGTGGCCGATACAAAGGATAGGAAGAATCTGGACATTGCAACTCTCGATTCAGATGTTGTGTCTTCATCGGAAAATCCACCCTCGGAGACCTCGTCACAGCTTATTGACAAGCAACCTGCTTCAACCTTGCATCCCCCTTCTTATCCGGTTGACGCAACAGAGCTCATCACCCCCGCAATGAAAGTGTCGCCGCAGCCAGTGGAAAGTGCTCCCTCAAAAGACATCTCAGGTGAGCATGAAGCGCATCAGGAAAGCACCACCCCGGCTCCCAACCTTCACTCAGTAGAGGACAAAAAATAACCCTAGACACGATATTTTGACCCGCCCATCCTCAACGATCGTGGGTTACCGTTGAGGATGGGTATACACCCTTAAGCAGAGCCACATTGAGGAGGGCAGGTCATGAACGAGTTTAACGCTGAATCCGTGTTTCTGAACACCGTCGCGGCT
>Ga0256829_1001896_pt1 | contig 16279 bp, 15 predicted proteins | sample 131447metaG_FD_185979 | JGI IMG/M metagenome (GOLD analysis project Ga0256829, IMG submission 185979) | Hydrothermal vent microbial communities from Lau Basin, Pacific Ocean - 131-447 | ecosystem: Environmental > Aquatic > Marine > Hydrothermal vents | place: Pacific Ocean: Lau Basin | collected...
CCCTCAAACATTACAGTTGTAGCACCCATTGCAAGAGGACCATAAACAATGTATGTATGCCCGGTAATCCAACCAACATCAGCCGTACACCAGTAAGTATCATTTTCTTTTACATCAAATACCCATTCCATAGTCATTTGTGCCCAAAGAATATAACCAGCAGAATTGTGTTGTACTCCTTTTGGTTTTCCTGTTGAACCTGAAGTGTAAAGTAAGAAAAGTGGGTCCTCACTCTCCATAACTTCTGGTTTACATGTAGAATCCTGACCTACAATCAATTCATTATAAGAATAATCACGCCCGGCAACCCATGTAATATCTTCATTATTTCTTTCAACTACTAAAACTTTTTGAACAACATCACAATCTTCAAGCGCAGTATCTACAACAGGTTTAAGCATATATGGTTTATTTTTTCTATAGGCTCCATCAGCTGTAATTACTACTTTTGCATCAGCATCTATAATTCTATCTTTAAGTGCTTCAGCAGAAAAACCGCCAAACACAATAGAGTGAATAGCACCGATTCTGGCACATGCAAGCATTGCATACGCGGCTTCTGGAATCATCGGCATATATATGACGACTCTGTCACCTTTTTTTACACCAAATTCATTTTTAAGTAAATTTGCAAAACGGTTTACATTGTAATAGAGTTCCAAATATGTAATTATTTGCTTATCTCCACGGTCACCTTCAAAAATAATTGCAGCTTTATTTTTACGTGTATCTAAATGACGGTCAATACATTGCGTAGAAACATTTAGTTTTCCGCCTTCAAACCATTTTACAAAAGGGAATTTTGATTCATCCATTACATTTGTAAATGGCTCTATCCAATCAAGTTTTTCTTTGGCAAATCTTCCCCAAAAACCTTCATAATCTTTTATAGCTTCATCTTGCAAAGCCTGATATTCACCCATATTTTTAATTCTTGCAGTTTTTGCGAACTCTTTATTTGGTTGAAAAACCGGTTTTTTTTCTATTTCTGACATATTTACAGTCCTTTTATTGTTTATTTTATGCTTTAAAACAATTTTATTAAAATTAGTTGCAAAAATTATATCTTACAAATATTAAGAAATCTTTACTATAATTTCAAAAATTACAATAGAAGGGTTTTATTATGTTTGGAAAAGCACAACTAAAAGAATACAATTTAAGTGAAGATGAATTAGCAAAATTACAATATGCAAAAATGAGTACAATTAAAGGTGATATTTGGATTAAACTTTATCCTGAAGAGACTCCAAATACTGTTGCAAACTTTGCACATTTGGCACAAACAGGTTTTTATGACAATTTAAACTTCCACCGTGTAATCCCAGGGTTTATGGCACAAGGCGGTTGTCCGACAGGAACAGGTACAGGCGGACCAGACTGGGCAATAGCATGTGAAACTGATAAAAATACACATAAACATGTAAAAGGAACACTTTCTATGGCACATGCAGGGCCAAATACAGGTGGAAGCCAATTCTTTATCTGTTTTGTACCATGTCCACATCTTGACGGTGTACATACAGTTTTTGGCGGTATAGAAGAAGATGATGCTGAAAGTTTTGCGGTTCTTGATTCTGTTGAAGGTCAAGATGACATCAATTCAATAGAAATTTTTGAAAAAAGAGATTAGGAAATAATATTTTAGTACATATATGCTGCAGTGTCGATTCACACTTTTTCTTAGAAAAGCTCCAAAAAGATTTTCCCCAGGAAAAACTAACCGGTTTTTTTTATGATCCAAATATTCATCCATACTCTGAGTATCAACTGCGTCTGCTAGATGTAAAACGCAGTTGTAACAAACTCGGCATTGAGCTAATTGAAGGTGAATATGATTACGAAAGCTGGCTTGAAGCAGTTCGAGGTTTAGAAAAAGAACCTGAAAAAGGTGCAAGATGCGAAGTATGTTTTGATAAACGCTTCACTACAAGTGCAAAAAAAGCGCTTGAACTTGGTGAGAAAAAAATCACCACTACCCTACTTGTCAGTCCCTTAAAATCACAAGAACAACTCAAACGTGTCGGAGATGAATTTTATGCTTCTCATGGGGTTGAATTTATAGCAGTTGATTACAGAAGCGGCGGTGGGACACAAGACCAAAGCCGTGTTACAAAAGAAGAGCAGCTCTACCGTCAAGATTATTGCGGCTGTATTTTCGGTCTCACTATGCAGCGAGACCAGCAAAACAGACTTATGGATGAGATGTTTTCACCTATATCGGGGCTGACTCTTCCCGCTTCCATTGAAGAACGTATTGAGATGTATACAAAAAGAAATACGCTTGAAGATGAAAACAAAGAGTATAAAATAATTAAACAAAAATTTCTTAATTACAGACAGTTTAATTTTAAACTTATTTCAGGTAAAAAAGATGTTTTAGAAGCTTATGCATTAAGTTACTCAACACTGCCACGAAAAAAAGCACAAGGACGTATAGAATTTGAGCATAATGATATTGCTTATTTTAATCGTGAAGAAATAAAATTCATAACTCTGCAAACATACAATAAATTAAGTAAGTCTACTTATAAATCTATAAAAGAACTCCTTTATAATCCACTCACTTTTGAGCAGGAATTACTGCTGAGAAACACTATATCAGGTTCAAACTATGACTTAACACCTATAATAGTCGTAGAAGATATACCTCAAACAAAACTTTCCATTTATTTGGATGCTAAAACTTATGAAGACACCAAAGAGAAACTTATTATCTTTTCTTAACAATAAATTAGATAAAATACTAAAAAAATATTGTTATAAGGTTTAGTTTTATGCTTATGGATGTTACAGAAATACAAAAAATACTCCCACATCGCTACCCATTTTTATTGGTTGACAGAGTTACAAAGATGACAAAGGGTGAATCAATAATTGCCTACAAAAATGTTTCTATTTCAGAACCAGTATTTCAGGGGCATTTTCCAGGACACCCTATTTATCCAGGTGTTATGATTCTTGAAGGGATGGCACAAGCAGGTGGTATACTCTCATTTCTCAGCATGGGTGATTTAACAGATGAAGAAATAGCCAACAAAGTAGTCTATTTTATGAGTATTGACAAAGCAAAATTTAGAACACCTGTAAGACCGGGAGACAAACTTGAATACAGAATCTCTGTAATCAAACAAAAAGGTACTATTTGGATGCTTAAAGGTGAAGCTTATGTTGATGATAAATTAGCAAGTGAAGCTGAATTAAAAGCTATGATAGTAGATAAGTAAAAGGTTATTTTTGTCTAAAATATCGAAATTAGCCGTCATAGAAGATGGTGCAGTCATTGGTCAGGATGTTACTATAGGGCCATTTTGTTTTATTTCAAGTGAAGCAAAAATTGGTGATGGTACAAGCATAGATGCAAACAGTTGTATTTATGGAAAAACTAGCATTGGAAAGAATAACCGAATTTTTTCACATGCCGTTATTGGCTCAATTCCTCAAGATTTGAAATTTGATGGTGAAGATGTTGAACTTATAATAGGTGATGACAATACAATCAGAGAATTCACTCTTTTCAACCCCGGTACTAAAGGCGGTGGTGGCAAGACTATTATAGGAAATCACAATCTTTTTATGGGTTATGTACATCTGGGTCATGATGTTATTATAGGTAATCATTGTATTTTAGCTAATGCTGCAACACTTGCGGGTCATGTGGAACTCGGTGATCATGTTGTAATAGGTGGCATGACGCCTGTTCATCAATTTGTACATGTAGGAAATTATGCCATGGTTGGCGGTGCATCTGCACTGGCTCAGGATATACCACCATTTTGTATGGCTGAAGGAAATCGTGCGTCTCTTAGAGGTCTTAACCTTACAGGTCTGCGACGCCACATTTCAAGAGAAGATATTAATGAGTTAAAAAGTGCTTATAGAGAACTTTTTGAATCAGGGAAACCTTTAAAAGATACAGCAAGCGAATTACTAGAGAATGTAGACAATCATTATGTTATTGATTTATGCAACTTTGTTATTAAAACAAAACGGGGAATCCCATTTGAGAGGAAAAATATATTATGATACACAGACATTGTAGCTTTTGTGATGCAAGCGAAAGCGAACAAAACCCACTTATAGCAGGAAATGGCGTTTACATTTGTAAAAATTGTGTTGTTTCTGCATATAAAATTATGTTTGGCGATGAAAAAGAGCTGGCAAAAGAAGACAACAGTGAACTTGTTGATGCAGTTGAAAAACTTATGACACCAAAAGAGCTCAATGCATTTTTGGGTGAGTATATTATAGGGCAGGAAAGAGCAAGAAAACTTTTAAGTGTTGCTGTTTACAACCACTACAAACGTATATTTAAGATGCACAATGCAGCAGATGATGATACAGAAATAGCAAAATCAAATATTTTGCTTATTGGCCCGACAGGAAGCGGTAAGACACTTATGGCTCAAACAATTGCAAGAGTTTTAAATGTTCCTATTGCCATTGCAGATGCAACAAGCCTTACAGAAGCCGGATATGTAGGTGAAGATGTAGAAAATATTTTAACAAAACTCATTCAAGCAGCAGACGGTGACGTTGAACGTGCCCAAAAAGGGATTATTTTCCTTGATGAAGTCGACAAAGTAGCACGTATGAGTGAAAATCGTTCCATCACTCGTGATGTTTCAGGAGAAGGCGTACAACAAGCCCTCTTAAAAATTATAGAAGGTTCTTCTGTAAATATTCCACCAAAAGGCGGTAGAAAACATCCAAATCAGGAATTTACTGCAATTGATACAACAAATATTTTATTTATTTGTGGTGGGGCTTTTGATGGTCTTGAGGAAATACTTAAACGTAAGCAAGGTGAAAATGTTTTAGGTTTTGGACATGATAAAAAGACAAAAGATGAAGCAAAACCAACCTTCGATATGGTAGAACCAGATGATTTAGTACATTATGGACTTATTCCTGAACTTGTCGGACGTTTACCTATTATTGCTTCACTCAATGAAATCACTGAAGATGACATGGTTCGTATACTAACTGAGCCTAAAAATTCACTTATTAAGCAGTATAAAAAACTTTTTACTATTGATGATGTTGAACTTAACTTTGAAGACGATGCCCTTCTTGCAATTGCTAAAAAAGCGATAAAACGTAAAACAGGTGCCCGTGGACTGCGTGCAATTTTAGAAGAGAGTATGATTGACATTATGTATGAACTTCCAGAATACAATGGTTACGAGGTCATGATAACAAAAGAGGTCATCGAAAAAAGTGAGAAACCTCTTTATATTAAGAAAACTACACAAAAAACAGCATAAGGCGTAAAAGATGATATTTAATAAAATAGTAGGACTTTTTTCAAATGACTTGTCAATCGATTTAGGAACAGCAAATACCATTGTGATTGCAAAAGGTCGTGGAATCATCATTAATGAGCCCTCAGTTGTTGCTGTAAAAACAGAGAAATATGGACAACAACGTGTTTTAGCTGTGGGACATGAAGCAAAAGAGATGGTAGGAAAAACTCCGGGCAATATCAAAGCGATCCGTCCTATGCGTGATGGTGTTATTGCAGACTTTGATATGACAGAAAAAATGATACGAAAGTTCATTGAAAAAGCACATGGAAGAAGCTCTTTAATCTCGCCTCGTATTATTATTTGTGTTCCATACGGACTCACTCAAGTTGAGAGAAAAGCAGTTCGTGAATCAGCATTAAGTGCAGGTGCACGCGAAGTTTTTCTTATAGAAGAACCTATGGCAGCCGCTATCGGTGCAGGAGTTGATATTCGTGAACCTCAAGGGAACCTCGTTGTAGATATTGGAGGAGGAACAACTGAAATTGGTGTTGTTTCACTCGGCGGGCTTGTACTTTCAAAATCAATCCGTACAGCGGGAGATAAAATAGACCAAGGCATCGTCAACTACGTAAGAAAAAAATATAATCTTTTAATTGGAGAGCGTGTTGCCGAAGAGATTAAAATAAATATAGGAACAGCTGTCAGTCTTGATGAAGATTTAAGCATGGTTGTTAACGGACGTGACCAAGTAGAAGGCCTTTTAAGCTCTGTAGAACTTACAAGTGAAGATGCAAGAGATGCCATGAAAGAGCCACTCAAAGAAGTTGCAGAAGCACTTCGTGATGTACTTGAACAAATGCCGCCAGATTTAGCCGGTGACATTGTAAACCATGGTATTATTTTAACAGGCGGCGGCGCTTTAATTCGCCAGCTAGATAAATACCTCTCAGATATAGTAAGAATACCTGTTTTTGTAGCAGATGAGCCTCTTTTAGCAGTTGCTCGTGGAACAGGAAGAGCTTTAGAAGAGATAGACCTTCTTCAAGAACTTTTTGAGAATGAATAAAAAAGCACTTAGCTATTTTTTTATTATCATTGCACTCTTTGTAGGTGCAATGTATTACAACAACCTAATTCAATCCCCAATTATTACAGCACTGAACTCTATAAAATCTAGCTACCTTAACACAATAGAATTTATTGAAAACAAAATTGACAAGCATCTATTTCAAGCACAAAAAATACAAAATTTAAAAAAACAACTCAAACAATATAAAAACAATGACCTTGCGTTGCAGCAAGTCACTTCAGAACTTCATGATGTATATAAAGAAAACAACTCTTCACTTGCAATAAATCCAAAAATAGAATTAGTTCGTGCGATTTCCTATGAAAAATTTGGTAACTTAAATAGACTTTGGATGGATATACCTGAGTATAATGCGTCTAAAATTTATGGACTTACCTATAAAAGATTTGTAGCAGGCATAGTCATAAATAAAAACAACAAACCGCTTGCTCTTTTAAATTCTGATATAAAAAGTGCTTACTCAGTTTATGTTGGCAAAGAAAAAGCACCAGGAATCGCCCATGGAAACAATGGAAAAAATATTGTTATAAATTTTATTCCTGCATGGTTTAGTATACAAGCAGGAGATGAAGTAATAACTTCAGGGCTTGACAATATATTTTTTAAAGGCCTTAAAGTTGGTAAAATAATTTCTGTAACAAAATCGCAGGGATATCAAAATGCTTTAGTAAAACAATATTATAAAGCAAATGAACCAAGCTATTTTTATATGATAAGGAGCGTGAAATGAAATATATATTAGTGCTTATGCTGTTAGTTTTCAACCTTGCAGCCCAGCAGTCAAAACAAAAAATTACACTTGGAGCAGGACCTTATTTTCAAAGTGAACCATATAAAGGTGCTTCAACATTAATTTTACCTTCACCTGTTATATTTTTTGACAATTCTATAGTGTATGCACGATGGAGTAGATTTGGTGTCTATTTTTTAGGCGATAAAAAAGAAGATTACTCTTGGGGATTTTCATTAACTGTGCAGCCTCGAACATTAGGATACAAATCTTCAGATTCATCCTATTTACAAGGGATGCAAGACAGAGACTCAACACTCGAAGGTGGTCTTGCTTTTAGTGCCAAGTATAAAGACTCTTCTTATATAGAAGTGATGTTACTTGGTGATATGCTGCATAAATACAATTCATGGATCAGCAAAGTAGAAGTCGGCGATGAGTTTAAAGCAGGTAATTTTACTTTTTATCCAAGTGTCATGGCTTTATACCAGCCAAGAAAATTTGTTGATTACTATTACGGTGTCAAAAATTCTGAAGCTACGCTCGATCGCCCTGCTTATGCACCAAATGGCGGATTTGAATTTGGGGTACAGACCTATATTTCTTACCCACTCACAAAAAAGCTCTCTGCTTTATTCAACATAAGAGCAGATAGAATTCCAAATAGTGCTTACAACAGTCCATTGGTAAATAACAGATTTATTTATTCTGGACTTGCTTCTGTTATTTATACTTTCAAGTATTAACCATCCCTCGGAACCCAGGTTCCGACCTGGGCTAAACTGCTATTAAGTGCCTTTTAGCTATAATCTCTAAATTTTTATAACCATTTTTCAAGAGGTAACAAATGCCAAAACGCACCGACATTAAAACTATTTTACTTATAGGTTCTGGTCCGATTATTATCGGTCAGGCTTGTGAGTTTGACTATTCTGGAACACAGGCTGTTAAGACTTTAAAAGAGTTAGGTTACCGTGTAATTCTTATTAATTCTAATCCGGCTACTATTATGACAGATCCTGAGTTTGCAGACAGAACTTATATAGAGCCTATCAAAGAAGATGTTATTGCAAAAATCATCAAAAAAGAGAAGGTAGATGCTATTTTACCAACAATGGGTGGACAAACAGCACTCAATGTTGCTATGAGCATGTATGAAAAAGATATGCTTAAAGGCGTAGAGTTTTTAGGTGCAAAACCTGAAGCAATTAACAAAGGTGAAGACCGTTCTGCCTTTAAAGATGCCATGATAAAAATCGGTATGGATTTACCTTTTTCAATGTATGCATACAATATGGATGATGCTTTAGTAGCTGCTGAAAAAATCGGTTTTCCTATCATCATTCGTGCTTCATTCACACTTGCCGGTGGAGGAAGTGGTGTAGCTTATAATATGGATGAATTTAAAAAACTTGCAGCCCGTGGACTCGATGAATCTCCTGTCACTGAAATCTTAATAGAAGAGTCACTTCTTGGATGGAAAGAGTATGAAATGGAAGTTATCCGTGACCATGCCGACAACTGTATCATTGTTTGTTCTATTGAAAATTTTGACCCTATGGGAGTGCACACTGGAGACTCTATCACTGTTGCCCCTGCTCTGACACTCACAGACAAAGAGTACCAAAGAATGCGTGATGCATCTTTTGCCATTTTAAGAGAAGTTGGTGTTGATACAGGTGGTTCTAACGTACAATTTTCTATCGACCCAAAAACAGGGCGTATGATTGTTATTGAAATGAACCCTCGTGTTTCTCGATCTTCTGCCCTTGCAAGTAAAGCTACAGGGTATCCTATTGCTAAAGTTGCAACACTTTTAGCAGTCGGATTTACACTTGATGAAATTACAAATGACATAACAGGAACGCCTGCTGCATTTGAACCGGTTATAGATTATGTCGTAACAAAAATACCTCGTTTTACATTTGAAAAATTTCCTGAAGCGGAAAATACTTTAAGTACATCTATGAAATCAGTCGGTGAAGTTATGGCTATTGGACGTACATTTAAAGAATCAGTGCAAAAAGCACTTTGTTCACTAGAGACTGGACTATGCGGTTTTGATGATATCGATGCAAATGATGAGTTTGTAAAACATGAAATTCGTCGCCCAAATTCTGATAGAATTCTTTATGTTGCTGAAGGTTTTCGTCGTGGAATGAGCATTGAAGAAATGTTTGACACATGTCAAATAGACCCATGGTTCTTATACCAAATGCAAGAAATGATAGAACTTGAATCACAAATAACTGAAGATATTTTAACAGATGCGGCATTTATGCGTCGTGTAAAAGTTGATGGTTTTTCAGACCAAAGAATCGCACAACTCATAGCAAAAAATTCAAATAAAACACTCAAAGAAGATGCAATTTACGCGGCAAGAAAAAGTCTACATGTAAACTTGGAATTCAATGAAGTTGATACTTGTGCAGCTGAATTTGAAGCACTTACACCGTATCTGTATTCTACAACAAATATTACAAAACTTCCAAATGTCACCAACAGACAAAGTGACAAAAAAAAGGTGCTTATTTTAGGTGGCGGACCAAATAGAATTGGACAAGGAATCGAGTTTGATTACTGCTGCGTACATGCCGCATTTGCTCTAAAAGAGATGGGCATAGAGACAATCATGTACAACTGTAATCCTGAAACAGTATCAACAGATTACGACACATCTGATGTCTTATATTTTGAACCGATAGATTTTGAGCATGTACGAGAAGTTATTGAAAATGAAAACCCTGATGGCATTATTGTTCACTTTGGTGGGCAAACTCCACTGAAACTCGCTGATGCTCTTACAAAAATAGGTGCAAATATTTCAGGAACACCATCATCAGTCATTGATTTGGCAGAAGACAGAGAACAGTTCAGCGACTTTGTAAAAAAATACAATCTCAAACAGCCAGAAAATGGCTTGGCTCGTACAAAGGAAGACTCTTATGGTATAGCAAATAAATTGGGCTATCCTGTTCTTGTCCGTCCATCGTTTGTTCTTGGCGGTCGAGGGATGCGTATAGTTTATTCTGAAGATGAACTTCGTCAATATATGGATTTAGCAATTTCCGTTTCAAATGAAGCACCTGTTTTAATCGACAAATTTTTAGATCAGGCAATTGAACTTGATGTTGACTGTATTTGTGATGGAAATGATGTCTACATTGGTTCTGTTATGCAGCATATTGAAGAAGCAGGTATTCACTCTGGTGACAGTGCTTGTTCACTGCCTCCAATGAATTTAAGTAAAGAAATGATAGAAAAAGTAGAACAACAAACTAAAATCATTGCACTTGGTCTTGGTGTACGTGGACTTATGAATGTTCAGTATGCAATTTATCAAGATGAAATTTACCTCATAGAAGTTAATCCTCGTGCATCTCGTACCGTTCCTTTTGTTTCAAAAGCAACAGGTATGCCGTTGGCAAAAGTCGCAACTCGTGTAATGATGGGAGAGACACTCAGAAGTTCTTTAGAATATTATGATAAATATAATATTGTAGAAGAGCATAACGACTTATTGCGTCCTCGTCTAAAAGGTCATGTATCTGTTAAAGAAGCTGTTTTTCCTTTCCATAAACTTTATGGAGCCGATTTAGTGCTTTCTCCTGAAATGAAATCAACCGGTGAAGTTATGGGAATCAGTAAAAATTTCGGTGTAAGTTTTGCAAAAGCACAACTCAGTGCCGGAAATAAAATTCCTACAGAAGGAACATGTTTTCTTTCATTTGTAGATTCTGACAAAATACATGCAGCAGAAATAGCAAAAGGTTTGGTAGAGCATGGCTTCAAACTTGTTGCGACAAAAGGAACACAAAAAGCGGTAGAAGATGCCGGTATTGCCTGTGAAGTCGTTCTTAAAATTTCTGAAGGTCGTCCAAATATTGAAGATAGTATGAAAAACGATGAAATATCTATGGCTATCAATACTTCAGACAACAATACATCAAAAAAAGATGCAGTTGTTATTCGCCAAGAAGTACTTAAAAGAAATATTCCATACTTTACCACACTCAGTGCGGCAAGAGCCCTCATTCTTGCACTTGATGAGATGGAAGATGAAAAATGGTCAAGCTCAACAGCACTTCAAGACTTCCTAGTATAAATTCAAAAATTATACTGACACAAACCGATACTACTGTCGGTTTTTTGTCTCAGGATGCTATACAACTCTCTGCTATTAAATCACGTCACGATTCAAAACCATTTATAAAAGTTTACAAAAGCTTTCAAGCACTCAAACAGGACAATAAAAGAGTGCCAAAAAGCAAAAAAAACATAATTAGACGCCTTAAAAAAACAACATTTATTGTAAAAAACTTCTCTTTTCGAATTGCTGGGGATTTTTTATCTTCTTCTTTATTAAGAAAATCTTCTTGGAATTATTCTACCTCTGCCAATCAAAGTGGTAAAAACTTTTCAAGAATTTTTTGTGAAGAAAAAGCTGTTATAATAGTAGAAGATAAAAATGGACTCTTTGAGGGAAAAGCTTCAAAACTCTATAAAATTAACAATAAAAAGATAAAGAGGTTACGATGAGTAAATTTATTCAAGCACTGCTAAGTGGGCTATTTTTCACATTTATATTAGACTTTTTCATAATCCTTGGCGTAAAGCTAAATTATATTGAGCTCTATAATGTACATGTTTACTATAATGTCCTGTTTGCAGATCATCAAAATATATACCTGTTTCTCCTATTCACCCTGATTATCGGCTATTTGGTTATGTATACAAGTACAAAAACAGCACTCATAGGTGTTGGTGCAATGTTTGTACTCTCTTTTTCAACATTGCTGCCACCTGTTGGCAAAGCAGTTGGTGAGATGATGCTTATGAAAAAAAATGTTATTCTTACAACTCATAAATTTTCTTACCATGGAGATATCTACTATAATGGTAGGAAAAGTGTAACGTTTTACGATTATACACTTAAAAAAGTTATAATTTTGAACAAAAATAAAATTCAAGGTCAATTATAAATGAAACATATTTCTTCGATTGCCAGTGGTGTAGTACTAGGCACTGCCGGTGTTTTAATGATGAGTACACTCACCGGATGTGAACAAAGACAACAACAGGCACAAAATAAATTTTTGGTTATAGAACAACAACCTAACGGGAAATACAAAGTTGTTGAAGAGATGCCAACAGAGGGTCCTTCTCGGGCGATCATTCGTGAACATGATGCAGATGGCAAAGTGACTGAACGTTTTATGAATGAAGATGAAATGAAAAAGTTAGCAGCCCAAGAATACCAAAAGGTAGAAAACGGAACAAGTGAAACATTGCAAGATAATTCAGGAAGTGCCGGTATGGGGCTTGCAGGAACTATTTTAGCTGTAGCAGCCGGAAGCTTACTTGGAAATATGATAGGTAATTCACTTATGAATAATAAAAGGTTTTCAAGGAATGCAAGTAATGTCAACAAAAGTGCATACAGCCGTTCAGCCGCAGGTAAAGCAGCAAGAAGTTCTTCAAGCAGCAGAAAAAGTTTTTTTGGCGGGACATCAAGAGGTTCAAGCTATGGCAGAAGCAGCGGCGGATTTTTCGGAGGCTAAATTGCTTTTGAGCCTAATAGGTAAGGTTAAAACCTTGCTTCCGAAGAGCAGGACATCTTTTCGGAACCCAGATTTTAACCTGGGCTATGCGTCTTTCAAGCCTAATAAACAAGATAAAAATTTCAAATGAATAGAGAAAAAAATGCTAACAACACAAAAACTAAACCCTATAGATGATAAAACCTTAGAAGAAATAGGCTTCACATGGCACACTGACACCGACGGAACAAAATACGTCAGTGATCAACTTGTTGAAATTACACAAGAAGAGGCAGAAGCCTACTACGAAGCAGCCAATGCGATTTATGATATGTATGTAAAGGCAGCCGAATATGTCATAGACAATAATCTTTTTTTCAATTTAGGTATTCCATTTAACCTCATAGAAGCCATCAAAAAAAGCTGGGAAAATGATGTACACTGGCATATATACGGACGTTTTGACCTAGCAGGAGGCATTGATGGACAAGACATTAAGCTTATAGAATTTAATGCAGATACACCGACAGCACTCTTTGAAACAGCACTTTTACAGTGGGCAATTTTAAAATCAAACAACATGGATGAAAAACGTCAATTTAACAATGTTTATGAAGCCATTAGTGAAAATTTCAAACGTCTTATCACGCTCTTTGATGATACAAATAAGTTTGAAGAGTTATACGATGGATGGAAAATACTCTTTTCGTGCGTTGAGGGAAATGATGAAGAAGAAGCAACGACAAAACTACTACAACAAATGGCAACCGACGCCGGATTTGTCACAAAATTTGAGTTTTTACAAAATGTAAAATTTGATGAAGATGGAATATATGACAGTGATGATATAAATTATGAGTACTGGTTTAAACTCTACCCTTGGGAAGATATAGCAGTTGATGAGCCTGAACTCGCTACAACATTAACAAATATCATTCAAAATCAAAAGGCAATCATTTTAAATCCGACATATACACTTCTTTTTCAATCAAAAGGTATGATGGCAATTTTATATGAACTTTTTCCAGACTCTCCTTATCTACTAAAAACTTCCTTTGAACCGCTACAAGACATTAAGCAAGTCCAAAAACCTGTTTTTGGAAGAGAAGGTGCCAATACAAGTATAATAAACGCAAATGGCACGGTAGAAACACAAACAGAGGGTCCATACGATAATTATAAAAAAGTATATCAAGAGTATGTAGAATTTCCTCAAGATGTACACAAAGCAAAATACCAGGCAGGGGTATTTTTCGCCTATGAAGCCTGTGGATTAAGTTTTAGAAAAGGCGGAGATATCCTCGACAATATGAGTAAATTTGTAGGGCATGTAATAAGCTAGATTATGCAACTTTCAAGCCCTATCAGGCAAGGTTACAGAAAAAAACATCAACTATCGCACCCTTAGAAAAACTGGAAATCTCGGTTTTTTATTTTTTGTGAATTCTTTGTATTTAAATGTCACTTGAGTTCCTATTTTAGGTGGGTTTTTTCTAAGTTTATCAGTTAATCCTGAACCAATTTTAAACTCTGTTTTATTTGGAAGACGACATCTAAGAGCACCCACCATACCTTTATATTTTCCTTTACCCACTGTGTAGCCTACTACCGTACATTCCGTATCAAAAAAACTTTTTACTTTCAAGGCTTTATTGGTTCTTTTACCAATATATGGAATGTTTGGATCCCTTACGACAACACCTTCTCCACCTTTTGCTTCAATACTTTTTAAGAAACTTTGTAAATGTGCTTTATCTTTTATTTTGATTTGTTTAATGAGTTGGATGTGCCTTCCAATATAAGGTTTTACTTTTTGAAGTCTAAGAAAAAGATTTCCTTTTGCGTTTGGAACTTCAAATATATAGTGTTTTATTACTTTCCATTTTTTTGAGGGAATTCTATCTCGAACAATAGAACTTATATTGTCAAAATCACTTCTTTTACTCCAAAGTTCACCATCTATAGCAAAAGGAGGATATTCTTTTGTAAACCATTGTGGTGCATGAATGATTTTTCCACCACGGCTTATAAGATTTGTACCATCCCAGTATGCTCTAATACCATCAAGTTTTTCACTCATAACCCATCCGCTAATATTTTGGTCTTTATAGACCCCAAGTAAAAGCATCTGTGGTGTTTTTGCAAATAAAAAATAAGGTGATAACAATAAAAATAGTTGTAATAACAATTTATTTTGTGCAGTATTCAATATTTATACCCTATGACTTTCATGCCTTATCAGGCAAGGTTACAGAAAAAAAATTTAGTTTTTTTCTAAGTCACGCTTTAGCGTTTGAAAACCTTGCTACCGAAAAAAAGATTATTTTTTGCAATCACCAACTTCCAAATTAGCTTTGTTATTCAAAACAAACTTAGGCCCTATCCCCTTTACATTTGTCAAATCATTTACACTTTTAAAACAATGCACATCTCTATAAGCTAAAATAGTATCAGCCTTTTTAGAACCCACACCTTTTAAACTCATCAATTCACTCTTCCCTGCATTATTAATATCTACAGAACCAAATATAAAACTAAACCCCAGAACTAACATAGCTAAAATTTTCATTCTAACCCCTATTTTTAAGATAGCATTAGTATACAATAAAAATCAATAATAATACCTACATTGAGCTATTACTATAATATCATCTACTATTTTATAAACCAATCTATGCTCAGATGTAATTCTTCTAGAAAAATAACTTTCATAGTTCTCTTTGAGTCTCTCAGGCTTGCCAATACCTTCAGAGTCATTTGAATTTCTTTGTATATCTTGAATAAAAAGATTAATCCTTTTTAATATTTTTTTTGACAAATTTCATATTTTCAAATCTTACTTATTCGTCTGATGATTAAACTCTGGAACTATCTCTTTGAGTTTTGCTAACTTGTCTTTACATGTAAGTAATTCTTGTATATCTTCATTTAGCTTTTCTAAATCATATTTGGTCGGTTTTGCCACAGTTATAGAATCATAATCTGTTTTGCAATCTGTATCATCTATGAGTAATTCTTCATAAAGCTTTTCACCTGGACGAAGACCGCTAAATTTTATTTTAATATCCTCTTTACAGCTAAGCTCTATCATTTTTTTTGCTAAATCCACTATTTTAATAGGCTCACCCATATCAAGTATAAATATTTCGCCACCGCTTCCAATAGCACCGGCCTGCAGTACAAGCTCACATGCTTCAGGTATAAGCATAAAGTACCTCGTAATATCAGGATGCGTTACAGTGATAGGACCGCCTTCTTCTATTTGTTTTTTAAATTTTGGTATCACACTGCCACTGCTTCCAAGAACATTTCCAAATCGAACGGCTACAATGTCCGTACCATTTCCATTTGAATTTTGTGCATAAAGTTCACAAATACGCTTGGTAGTTCCCATAACATTTGTCGGTCGTACCGCTTTGTCTGTTGAAATCATCACAAATTTTTCTACGCCGTATTTTATAGATGTATCAATAACATTTTTAGTCCCTGCAATATTATTTAAAATACCTTCATAAATATTTGCCTCAACCAAAGGAACATGCTTATAGGCTGCTGCATGTATGACAATATCTGGTTTATATTTCTCAAATGTTTCATCTAAAAACTCTTTATTGACAACACTTTGCATAACAGCTGCGGTCTCTATATTTTGTATTTCCTGCTCAATTGC
>Ga0256829_1001897_pt1 | contig 16274 bp, 23 predicted proteins | sample 131447metaG_FD_185979 | JGI IMG/M metagenome (GOLD analysis project Ga0256829, IMG submission 185979) | Hydrothermal vent microbial communities from Lau Basin, Pacific Ocean - 131-447 | ecosystem: Environmental > Aquatic > Marine > Hydrothermal vents | place: Pacific Ocean: Lau Basin | collected...
CAGCTACTTTTTGGATACATACTGATAGACATAAACTACCAACAACTATACCAGGTACCCATATATATACTATATAGGTACCTACAAATCTAACTAAAGGACAATTATGATACAAGCCAAACAACAAGTACAAGACTACCTAGCGAAAGGTAATACTTTTAAAGATAGTTATGACTTAACTGTAAACCAAGTAGGACAACTAGATAGCCCTATACAAGCAATATATCTAGGCATTGGCGTAACATATGAGCCTAGAGAGTTTATACGAAATTCCCTACGTAATGTAAATAGTAATTATTTGCAGTCATTTAATCTAATAAGTTACCATACAGGATTAAATGATGTGGCCAAGATGATTACTGATACAATAACTAGAGTACAGGCTAGGAAAGTATTTGATAAAAATGTATATAAGCAATTATCTCCTTATTACTCTAAGGCTGAAGTTAAAGGTATCACAACTTCTCCTGATGAATTCTCGTTAGCTCTATTTGAGAACCATATAAATTCACTAACTAAAGACCTTACATTCGCAGAACTTGATACATATATCCACTCAGATTTAGGTACCATGCAAACTAAGTTTATGGACGTAGCGGCCAAGCGTATGCCAATAACTAAGAAGGCAATAGCTCATGTAGGTGATTACCTAGAAGGTAATAAATACGTATCATATATAGATACACCATCTAAGATAGATAACGCTAAGGATATCCATACTCATCGTGAGGTACTATTCTCTTTAAATTTTGTGGTAAATACCTATGACCCTATATTAGTAAAGTACTATAACTCCTTAGATTCACATCCTAAAAGTGTGGATTTATCACTTACTAAGCCTAACAAGCTTAAGCATCCTCAAACATTAGAAGCGTTAGCTCTTAATATATTTGCACTAATAGCCTACGTGCCTAGTGGGGAATCCTATAAGTTTATCCTTACTAAGCTAATTGAGATCTACAGATCATATGATAAATATTTCACAGATGCTGCAATAACTCATTTTAAGACTACACTAAAACCGGAGCTAACATCATGGCTGTAGATTTATTTACTGAGTCTCTTATACTTAAGGAACTTGACAATACAAAAATCACACTTAAACGACTTACTGAAATTATACGCTTACCGTCTTTAGGCAACAATTTTAAACGTTATAACTTACATGAAAAGTATATAGATTTTGCTCAATTTAGAATAGCCAGCAAAGCTTACTTTATATTTATTAAGCGAAGTAATAAGTTACCAGCACTAGTAGGAGCGAATTTAAATGTAGTGCTTAGGGATTACTTATCGAAAATTACTACACTATTTACTGCACCATCTGAGTTCACACATGTAACAGAATTTTTACCTAAACATTACATATACAATTCTGATATATATCCACTAGTGATAGATCAAGGTACTGTAATGAAAGTGTATAAATTTCTAGGTACTGAGCCACTTAATTTTACTCTTAAGTCTGATTATAAAGCTGTATATACTTTTAACGGTATGGCTGGCAATGATTATTATCCATTAAAAAATTACACTACTCCAACTACGAGAGTGCCACAAGATTTCGACATTATAAAATTAATATCTGTATTATTCTCTAGACATGAGGTAGGACATAAAAACACAGAATTAGAACTACTATACACAGAGTTAGCTAATTCTATTACTGATCAAGAAAAGCTGTCAGTATACATGAGTAACATTACTAAGCTGACTAAGTACCTACAGTATACTAGTAAGAAATTAACTAAGATACATTCATCTTTACTAAAACAGGAATAACTAATGGAAATTAAAGATTGCGTAGTTTATGACCTTGTTTAAGTAATATATGCTATACTTCCTATGAGTTTTTAGTTAAGTAGGTTGTTTCGTCCAGTCTCTTCCTACTTTACTAAGAGCTCATATAGTGTATCAACTGTATGAGAAATAGAGACTGGACATCTTCTATTAGCCTCTCTTAAATCAATAGTCTAAAGATAATAATATGAAACATTGTAACAAATGTAACACCACTAAAAGTGTAACTGAGTTTAGTAAAGAAAAATATGCTAAAGATGGGCTACGTAATAGATGCCGTTCTTGTGTAGCTAAATATAGAAAAAGTAGAAAGAAACCACCAAAACCTTACACACATAATAAGTATAGTAGACATTTAATAGGTAATACATGTGTAACTAGTCAAGGGTATAACCTTACAGTAATAGATGGTTCAAGTACTCCTGGTAAATGTACAGTACAGATAGAAGCGTATGTAATGGAGATACACAATCAAGCAGCTAAAAATGGTAAGGTATACTACCCCTTACCACCCATCTATTAGGGGTAAAGGTTTTATAGGTATAGGACCGTATAAATACGGTAAGAAGGAAAAAGCTGCCTTAATCTGGAACAACATATTAGACAGATCTTATAGCGAGGCTACACATAAAAGATAACCTACTTACATAGGGACAACTGTATGTGAAGAATGGTGGGACTTCCAAGTATTCGCTAAATGGTTTGAGGAGAACTACGTAGAAGGTTACCATATAGATAAAGATTTGTTAAGTGATAGTAAAGTATATTCTCCCTCTACTTGTGTATTCATACCACTAGCCTTAAATTCTTTCTTATCCAGTTACACTAACAGTAAATCTACTTCAGGATATATGGGCGTACATTACGCTAGAAATGTAAAAATGTACCTAGCTGAAATTAGAATAGACAATATACTAGTAAACCTAGGGTACTACAAAGACCCAGAAGAAGCTTCTGATGTTTATCAAGTGGCTAGAGCAAGTAGGGTTAGTTGGTATCAGAGAAAGTATGAGAGTATACTATCAGAAGAAGCTATAAAGAGGATAAAATAATGAGAATAACAGAATGTGCTGTATGGGATATTGAATCACCTATGATTGATAAGTGGGGCCCATTAGGTATCAAGGATATATTTTGCATAGCCATTAAATGTATGACAGCAGGTAAATGGGAGCAAACCAAGGTATATACTCCTCAGGGTGTATTAGTGGCTGATGGTTCATTGAAAGATGCCCTAGATGTATTAAATAGTAAGCCCTACATAGTTGGATTTAACAGTGTTAATTTTGATGGGACTGTAGTAGAGAACTTAGGTGGTAATCTAACTGGCCAACCAATTGACTTAATCCTATACACACGCTTAATGTACAATGAAGCTCAGTTATACTCTATGGACATTGCTATACCTGGTATGCCTAAGTCGCTATATGGTAGACAGTCCCTCAAAGCTTTTGGCCATAGACTAGCACCTGATGACTCAACTAACCAGAAGATTGAATTCGAGCAATTTGATAAGCTAACTACTGAAATGATGGATTATTGTATTCGTGATGTTGATGTGACAGCTCAGCTATTCACACATGTATTCTCATCTGATCGTAGACCTCCGGCATCATATATGGAACTTGAACACAAAGTAGCATCTATAACTCGTGACGTGGAGAACTTCGGTATGTATATTGATGTACCAGCAGCTAAGAAGCTATCTCAATCATTACTACTACAACGCTCAGCAATTGAACGAGTAATTAACAAAGTATTCCACCCGCTATTTCTTAAGGATGGTAAACCTAAGTCTACTAAGAAGCCAATGAGACACAAGGTATTCTCAGCTAATCCATCATTCCCTAAGTGGACATCATATACACCATATAGGAAGCCCCTCAAGCGATTTAAGTCAGGTAAACTAAGATTGCCTGGCAAGAAGGCTTTTAAATGGTTTACAGCCCCTCAGCGTACAACATATAAGTACACTAATGGAGAATACCAACCAATCAAGCTTACTAAGTTCAAAGCAACTGATAAACAAATAATTCATTGGCTACATCACTTACTATCATTTGAATTTGGTACATTTACTAAGAAAGGTAATATACGTGTTGACAGAGATTTATTAAACAATTTAGCCAAAGATCTACAAAATATTGTAGATAACCCATCTCAACAGCCATTAATGACTTATGCTAAGGATAAGTTACTATCTCATCCTGACCCATCTACATTAATTTCTGGTATATCTCAGCTTACTAAGTTAATGAGAGTTAAGAAACAATTATCTCAACTATCTGAAGCCAAATCAGCAGCCTCTTCACCATTACTAAAAGTAGTACGTGAAGATGGTACAATTACTACTAGACTCAATACAGCTGGTACAAAGACATTCCGATTTACATCATCTGGTGGTTGCCTACCTATATCCTACAAAATACTTACGAAAGAGGGTCCTAAGTATGAGTATGAGCTTACAGCTGAGGATATTATAGTAACATTTGATACCAAGACAGGTTTACGTACCTTAAGTAAACTACAAGGTATACATAGGTATACTTCACCTGTAGTTAATATCATTATAGGCACTACTAGGTTTACATGCACTCCAAATCATAAATGGGTAACAGCGGAAAACCTATTAGTAGAAACTAAGAATATAACTAAAAATACTGTAATAAGGTTATAAATATGACACTTGAAGAAGTACGAAAATCATCTATGTATATAGCGGAAGACTTTAGATTGCCCTCCTTAACATCCCTTAAAAAGAGGAGGTATTTCCAGATAAACTGTGAGGTATGTGATAAAGAAGTTGAAAAGATATGGAGTAGTAACTCATGGAAATTCACATGTAACTCTTGTAGCCATGGGGCTAGGTCAACTAATGAATTCATTAATGAGGCAAATATAGCTCATAATAGCCTCTATAGTTATACCGATGCAGTTTATACTAATAGTAATACTAAACTTGTAGTAACCTGTCCATCACATGGAAATTGGAGTGTAAGGGCTTCTGATCACTTAGATGGTGGAGGATGCCCAACTTGTAGTCATAACCATAGAAGGGAAGTGAATTCAAACTCTATAATTGAGTGGGAAAAACGTTTAGTAGGTTCGGCTGTAATACCTATTAAACTAATAGGTAAGACTAAAATACTGTTAAACTGCACAAAGCATAATAATAGCTACGAGTACAATAAAAATAACTTACATACATCTATTTTTAAAGGTTGTAACTTATGTATACAAGAATCTAGAGATTATTATAAACTAGTAAGCAGAAGATTGAGGCCTATTGGATTTAAGCAACTTATACCTAAGAAACTAACAAATTATAGAGTATCTCCTACTAAGAGAAAGCTAAAAAACAAGTTGGTAAAACTAACTAAGCTATTAAATGATAAAGATAGTGAGTTTATTTGCCATAAGCATGGTAATTATATATACAACACTAAACAAGCTCATTTAACTGCACATAGTGGATGTCAGCATTGTCTCAGGCTAGCCCATAGAAGGCAACCAGATAGAGGGGATACTAAACCTGTAGAGTTATATTACATATACTTACCTCAACTAGGGATGTATAAATTAGGTATGACAAGTCAAGGTATAAGTAAGAGAATAGTTATAGATCATACTCTTATATGGTCTATAACTGGTACATTTAACAACATAGCTGATATGGAACATAATTTACATATAGCATTGACAGATTTTAGATATAGTGGCAGTAAGAAGTTAATCCATACAGGAAGCAACGAACTTTACCACACTAATGTACTGCCTACTCTAATAAAAGCGAAGGAGATACTGCATGAATACAATAGAAGACAAAAATAAAATAGCTAGGGTATGGTGTCCTACAACAGATCAGGGTACGTGGATAGCTATCCACCCAGAAACAGGGGAAGAGTTTATTACAGGTAATTCGTTTGGAGTCAACCTTAATCAAGTAGACTCGTCAAAAGAATTTAGAGAATTATTTGTGGCTCCTGAAATGGTAACTATAGAAGAATATTAAAAGGATAAATATGCAACGTAAAATTACAATAGACGAGTACCTCCATAGATTAAAGCAAGGTGAGCATGTCAGGCAAGTAGGTAAAAATGAGCCATGAACGTTTATAGGCACAGATTTTTCCGGCCAAGAAAATGTCAATATGTCCCACTACCTCTACCCATATGATAACGGCAAATTAAATAATGTTATCACAAATGGCTCTAAAGACGATGGCACAGACCTCCACTCATTAAATGCAAAAGTATGTAATGTAAGTAGATCTGACGCAAAAGCCATATTTTTCGGTTGAATACAATTTATAAAGTAGTAATATCTTAGATGAGAATAAACAAATGATATAAGATCTAAAACTACATATATTAAATTCACAGCCCCATATAGTAGTAATACTGTATGCGTAGATACTTAATTGCTGGGATACCTTTAGAGCCAATATATAGCAGTGTTAACTGTGATGAACAATTATTGGATTAGGCAATCAGCAGGAATGAACTAATATTACTCTAAGTCTAAAAACTATATACTTTGGGAAACCAAAATACAAGGACTTGGATATGAGTAATATTAGTTGCAAAGTAATAAATAACTTCAGTCGGTATACGATTGATTTAGATGGGGAGGTATTTGATACCTCTACAAGTAAATACCGTAAATCATGGATAGGAAAAAATGGGTATAAAGCCATAGACTTATTCAATGATCACGGAGAGTATAAGAAGCAGTATATTCATAGGCTTATAGGTTTAGCATTTATACCAATAATAGACGGTAAAGATATTATAAACCATAAGGATTTAAATAAACTGAATAACTCTATACACAACTTAGAATGGTGCACACAAGCAGAAAATATGCAGCACGCCTCTATAAATAATGCTAGGCATTACAGTAGAATGTTCTCTGAGGAACAGTATAGGGAATATGTTAATTTACTTATTAGTAACAAAGTACGAACTATAACAGAATTAGCTGAAACTTTAGATGTACCAATAGTACAACTATCTGTACATATGAAAGAAGCAGCTGAAAATATGGGAATACTAAACGACTATATCAAAACAACTAAATCAAGACATGCGGATGCTATGAAACTAGCAGGCAATAAACGCAGAAAAGAAATTACTTTACAGATGATTGATAAAGACACTAATGAAGTGTTACGAACATTTAATAACGTAACAGAAGCAGCTAAAGCAATAAATGGTAGATCAGGGGCAATAGCCAATGTACTATCAGGAAGATGTAAAACTGGCTCAGGTTATAAATGGAAATCAATTTAATCGTTCTTCAACGACTATCCAGAAATGGAGTACACTCAAGTGAGTGGAAATAGTATCAAACCTGAAAAGGTTTATGATATAGTCTAGCCTATGCGGAGACGTATAGAAGTTCATAAGAGAACTGGTATAGCATAACGAGCTATATTGAATATAAGCGTTACTCTATGGTTCTTCTGAAACACTTACAGGATACACTATCCTGGGTGATAACCCATATACTGACTACACACAAGATGAGTTCAACAAAACAAAGAAGAAGCTATCTAAACGTATAGTACACATTGACTCTTCACCTGGAATTGATTACTATCCAATACAGAAAGAGTCGCTAGTAGTGTTTAGTGATAAGTTAGTAATACAAGCTATCTTTGGTAAGCATATACAGGAAGCTCTTAAAGCAAACTTAGATGGGTACTACGAGCTAGAGGAAGTTCTTAAAAAGGAATTTAAAGACAATGGTTACATAACACTTCCACTTGGTCTACGTACATATCCAGACTCTAACCATAAAGTCATAAACTACGCCAATCAAACTTTAGGCGGTATCGCTATGAAGCAATACTTATCAATAGTATACCAATCATTCCTTGATGCAAATATTCTACCTGGTCGAGACTTTCGCCTCCAAGCTATAATATATGACGAAGTAGACTTAGTATGTGCACCATACGTCAAAGACGAGATACGTGACATACTTAACCAATCATACAAACTAACATCTCGTGCACTTGACTTAAACGTGCACTACTCTGGTGAAACACTTGTAGGTCATTATGACTACGATATAGTGACAAACACAGTAGTAAAACCTTCATGGTCACAGTGCCACTAACATTAAAGGAATACTATGGGAATTAACATGGAAATAAAAATGGTTGCAGGGATTAAATACGATAAACTACCAGGCAACATTGTAGATGAAGACGGAGAATTTCTGAGTAAGGATACTAAATTATCACACTACCCAGATTGCTACGCTGGGGAATGGGATATTATTGGAATAGAAGTAAATAGTTCTCAAGACAATAAGTATACTCCACAAGACTTTAGTTGGTCACTTACTAAAAGTAATATAGATACATTAACAGACATAGCTAGAGAAGAACTTAGTAAGTTAGGTATACTTCTAGAACCTTCGTTAATAGTGTTTACTTACTACACATAATATGCTATGCCTATAATTAAGCAACTTGATGAATTTGAGATGGCTATATGGTGTATCTCCATAACAAGTAATCCAAAATTACTATTTAGATTTTTAGACACATGCTGGGAAGGTAATTTTATTACAGTCTTATTTTGGTTAACTAATCTATTAGACAGTAACATGGATAAAGTTGATTTAGTTAATAGATACTTACACCTTAATAACTGGACATACCAAATACGGTTATTAGATACATCACACCATTACTTAGTTAAAACATAAGGAACACATATGAGTTTAACAATTGACGATTTTACACTAAACTTATGGGTAGGACTATGTAAAACTAATCCATTGAAATATAAGGAATTAAGTAACTATAACTTAGAAGGTAAAGATTCTACTATATTAGAGATGGTAAGAACAATTCTACCTATTTCAGGTAATTATAATTTTTACTACCTATCAATACATGGCAAGAACCACACTATAAAAAGAAACAATAATACCTTAGACATAGTACCTGTATTTAGGAGCTACCAATGAAACAACTAGAATTTGATGAGTTCACATACGAATTATATCTAACACGTATTAAATCATCCTACAGTAAGTCTCTTACTTGTTTAGCAATATTACGTGAAATTACTAATATAAAAGAAGTAAAAACCAGTGTACTATCAGAAGTAGAGGACACTAACTTATCTGGGGATTATAACTACATAACTTCTGCTATAACTAATTTAATGCAAATAATATCAAGCAACTATTTAACTCAGTTACATAACCTATTGGATGCTAATTGCATATGTATAAATAATACTAACGTGCATTTAGACTACTTGTCGCCTTGGAGGAAAGTATGCTAATTGATGAATTTCAGTTAGGACTTATTCTAGCTAAAGCAGATAATGGTACCTCGTTAACAGAACAGTTACTACATATAACTGAGAAGTCAGAGTGTGTGTTAGATGGTCCAATGGCAGTAGAACTATTAAACATACTAACATCAACTACTAAGGATATAGATAAAGAATTATTTAACATTATATTTAAGGTAAACTCTACTATTTATTGGATTATGCACAATAAGGTATCTGGCTACTATACAGTACACGAATAACAAGTTAACTATGGTATACTTCCACCTCTCAAATTTAATAAAGGAGACTAAATGAGTCTTAAACAACAACTACATGATAAACTACAATCATACGGATTCTTTACTGATTCTACACTACCAAAGGCTGTAGAAGCCGTAAAGAACTCTATACCAGATATCCTAATAGAAGACAAAATGAGACTATTAGTAGCTATATCTGAGATAACTCTATTTGCCTCTCATATGCGTCGTAATATTTATATTGAGGATACTGAGTCATCTATACCTGTAAATATGTTGTCATTTATTCTAGCTGGATCTGGATCTGGTAAAGACCGTACAGTCTCAGTAGCTCGCAAAGCCTTCTCAGAGGCATACGACATCATAGAGCAGAAACGTGAGGACCAAGCTATAGAAATAGCTAAGAAACTAGCCTCAGCTAATGGTAGTGATGCTCCATACGATCCAGGGGAATACACACCATACTTACCACATCGTGACTCACTATTCGCTAATGGCTCATCTACAGTTAAAGGTCTTCATGGTCACTTCAACTCTCTAGACAATCTAGGTGTTGGTGCTGGTTCAGTATATGACATGGAAATAGGGTCATCCCTTAAGTCATCTAAAACATTTGATGAAACTATTAAATTCATAGCTGAGTGCTTTGATAGTGGGGACTACACACAAAAGGTTATTGGAGCTAAAGACGAGCAACTTGAACCTCTATCTGGATTTCCTGTAAACATTACATTTGGTGGTTCACCTGTAAATATTCTATTTGATTTGCAAGTGCGTAACAAGTTTAATGTTGAATTTGGTTCTAAACTATCTAGACGTACTGTATTCTATTACTTGCAGTCTATACCACAAATAGACACATCTCTATCACTAGACGAACGAGCAGAATACAAACACACTAAGAACATCGAAGCATCTAACTCTCGTGCATTTGCTCGTGAGGGTCTCAAGAACATAGCTCTCCACTACTTATACAACTCAGACAACAATGACTTAACTATTGACCCTGAAGCTTACAAAGTATACCAGTGGTATCTAGACTACAATACTATCCTATCTGAGGAACTAGATCAATTCAAATTTCCATTAGCAACCCTGTCCAGAGCGAACCGTCATTGGCTAGCTCTCAAACTAGCTGGTGCTATAGCAATTACTGAATTATCAGAGTCTATACTACCTAATCATCTAGCGTCAGCAGCTAACATCATTGAACAATTCTCTGATGACCTACATAGATTTGAGGTAGACCTTAACAAAGAGCCCTACGAGATGTGTAGTGAGTATATTCAATCACGTGCAACAGATGACTCATTCACTTTACCAATCCATGACATTCGTAAGCTAGGGTACATTAAGTCAAACAACTCTAAGGCAGCACTTAACGAACTAGTGCTAAATATGTCATCCTATGACTCTATGGGTATCTACACAGCAAACGAGAAAACAATATCATACGAACGTATTGTACCAACACCAATCAATGGTCTCTCATACTTAGCTGTGTCTGGTACTAAAGATCAACGTGCTAGACAATGTCATAATGGTTTTCAATATACTGAAATTGAATTCCCTCATCTACGTAAAATGCTGATGGGTGACTTTGCATACACACCATTTGAATTTAAGGATGGTAAACGCTCTAAAGCAAACATTATTAGTGGATGTAAATGGTTAGCATTAGATGTAGATCACACTACTATACCTGCAGAGAATATGCATGAGCTTCTATTAGACATCAACCACCATATAGCCTTAACATCTGACTCTACTAATGACCTCAAATACAGAGTCTTACTAGAACTTGACTCATTCGTTAACTTAAATGACCACGAATGGAATAAGTTTATCAAGTCAATTGCTGAGGACCTATACCTAAGCATCGATACAGTTCCACGTTCACAGATATTCTTCTCATACGCAAACAGTGAGGATACTATTTGGTCTAAACTAGATGCTAAACCTTTACCAGTCAAGTCACATTTACTTATAGCTAAGCAAGCAGCAGCAAAAGCTGAACCTAAGCTAACTAAGAAAGAACGAGACGATATGCTGGCAGATAAGTTTGAAACATTCTCTAAGGCATATGAATGTCCTATTGGATCAGGCACAGGTAATAGAGTACTAGTATGGGCAATATATAAAGCTAAGGAACTAGAAATGAATAAAGCAGAAATAGTAGAGTTAATAAACGACATTAACGCTTATTGGGTATCCCCTATGAGCCAATCTCGTATAGATACAATACTAAGGATGGCAGATAATGACTAGCCTTAATGAGTCGCAATTAGTTGTATATGAACGTGTGGTAACTAACAGATATCCTATCACATTTCTAACTGCTTCTCCTGGATTTGGGAAGTCATACACTACAGCAGTTATAGCTAAGCAATTTAGAAAAGTAGCTCTCACAGCTTCTTCTCACAAAGCTAAGCAGGTATTATCAGATATGACACATAAACCAGCCGACACAGTACATAAGTATATGGGTTATGTTATGGTTCGTGAGGGTTACAAGATGAACCTTATACCAAAAACTAACCACAGATTAGTCCCATGTGATTTAATGGTAGTAGATGAAGTAAGTATGTTACCTAATCGTATACTTTTAGCAATACTTGAAGCCCACAAAGAGGGTATATTCAAACAGTTACTATTTGTAGGGGATGTTAACCAACTACCAGCAGTATCTGACGAACCAGCCATATCTAAGTTGCTAGACCACAAAGTTGAACTAACCCAACAAATGCGACAAGACTCTTGCAAATTACTAGCTAACCATTTCCAGTCAATGAAGTCAGCAATTGAAGACTACAAAGTAGTACCTTTACTAACTGAGTCTCCATTAGTTGAATACATATCATCTCATCGTGAATTCATTGACCGCTATGGACAACTACTCAATGGTACTAAACGTATCCTAGCTTATCGCAACTCAGTAGTAGATAAATACAATGGTTACTTATCATGTTCTGAAGGTGGATTTAGTATCGGTGACAGGGTACTTATAGACAAGCCACTCCTCCATCTAAACAACCAAGCAGAGGTAACTGTAAGCTCAGTTAAGGAACAAGACGACTACTACGAAGTAGGACTAACAGCTGATGGTAAATCAGAAATTGTACACTTCTGGAAATCAGTAAGTAAACTTAACTCTACCCTAGCAGAATACCGAGCAGAGGATAATGACACTAAATACTGGGAAGTAGCTGATATGTCATTTCGTCTCAAACATGTATTTGCCTCTACTATACATAAAGCACAAGGTGACTCACTTGACTATGTATTCATTGACGGTTATGACATTATGAGTGCATACCAATCACCACCATCACGATATAACAAACCTATCAATACTGACTTATTCAATCGTCTTATGTACGTTGCTATGAGTCGTATGAAGAAGAAATGTATTATCTACACAGGAGCCGACGACAAAGGTAGAGATTATAAATACCTTGAAAAGCAAGCTCACAACATACAACTCCAACAGAAATGGTTGGATGAAGGAAAATAAATGAAACAAGAAGAATTAGGGCCATTCGATTACAATGATGGATTAAATATTGTACCTTCTAATTCAATTAGAATAGGTGCATCTGGCTTACAGGACTATTTTGACTACACATCAAGTTGGTATCGTCAAAACTTACTAGGTGAAGATGGATTTCTAGGGAATACAGCCTCAACACTTGGTACTGTGGTTCATCACATTATGGAGGAAGCAGGTAACAACAGACAACCATCAACTTCAGCTATTGAAGAATACGTACTGTCACAGGCAGCTGAAAACCCTGAAGTTGATACTCATGTTATCTTAGCAAACTACAAGCAAATGGGTATGGAAGGTGTTAATAACTACCTACACAAACCAGGTAACATGCCTACTCGTACTGAGGATTTTCTCTATCACGAAGTAACTACATCTAATAGTATATCTATTGGTGTTGGTGGCTCATGTGATGCAGTAATTATGGACTCTCCAGTAATGGACAAGCAACCAGCAATATCTTACCAGTGCCCTACAGGCTCATCCTCAGGAGGTATGATTATTGACTACAAAACTACAGGCTCATTAACTGCTCCAACTACAATAAACTATAAATATAGAGCACAGTTATTAACTTATGCTTGGTTATACCGTAAATTAGGTTATACAGTAGACCGTATACGCCTAGTCTACATAACTAGAAACAATGTAGGCAGAGTAGGTAAGACAGGTAAACCATTACCTGATAAACCTAGTAAAGTAACAACAGTTACTGAAACTATTACAGATGCTGACTTCGACGAAATTGAAGGTAAATTCACAATAATTGCAGAGTCTACTAAACTCTTTATAGAACGTCCAGAGTTACGCCATATCATAGCGCAAGATACTAGACTTAAAGGCTGTAAACTTCCTAACGAGAAGTAAATAACCTCCGTAACAGAGGATAAACTATATCAAACTAACAGGAGGCCTACATGGCACAACCAGGACTAAAGGTACTCATTTGCGGTACAGCTAACTCAGGTAAGACTAGAGCTCTTAAAACACTTGATCCAAAGACTACGTTAGTAATCAACATAGATGGTAAATCTTTTGGACTACCAATCCCACATAAGAACTTTGCTTCTTTTCCAGATATTGAGTCATTCATATTTGGATACACAGATGGTGACGGAGTACAACAACCAGGTATTGTATCAGCTATGGAGTCATTCAAGGACAAACTAGGTACTTACCCTAAAACAGTAGTACTAGACACTATATCTAGAGTCTATTCTATAATTGGTGACAATTGTGAAACTAAGTACAAAAACTTTGATATCCATACTAACAAATCTAAAGAAGTAGCAAAGATCAATAACTTTCTACAGACACAATTAGTAGACAATGGTATCAACTTAGTATTACTGTCTCACGTCCACTGGGATAGTGAATCATCTATTTGGAAAGACTCATCAACTGGCGCATTTGCAAAGACAGGTGGTGTGCTATCTACATTTGACAATGCAGTATTCTTCGAAGCTAAGAACAAGAAATACACAGTTACTACTCGTGGACCAGGTTTACCTTGTCGTACACTATTAGCTGAATCTGAGTTACCTACACTGTACAAAGCAGACGACTACTCACTAGCAGAGCACCTAGCTAAACTAGAGGCTACAAATTCTGAAATATCAGACTTCATACTTTAGGCATTAGCCTTTCAACAACTAAGGGATTTACTCCCTTCACTTAACAAGGAAACAACAATGGCAGGATTTAAATTAAAAGTAAGAGCTAACGCAAATGACGTTAAAGAGCAAGCAGGCGGAGAATGGATTAACAAATCTGGAGTATTCCCAATCACTATTAACTTCTTATCACTATCTAAGTCTGATAATGGTGCTGTAAGTTATGCAATTAACTACAACTACAAAGACAATGATAGTACTATCTACGGACCAACTATTATGAACAAAGACGGTAGTGAGAATGAAATTGGTTACCGTACACTTAACAAACTATTCAACATAGCAGGTCTTGATGATGGTTACGAACCAGAAACTACTGAGGAAACTCATAGAGTTGGCAAAGATAACAAAGAGCAATCGTTCCAAGTACTAGCTGACTTATCTGACTTAGAAGTTCAAATGAAAACTAAACTTGAGTATGGCAAGTACAAAGGTGACATTAAAGAGCGTATGAATATTGACTCATTCTTCCGTATGGATGGAGCATCTGCTGACGAGTTAATTATGCTTAACGGTGGATCTGAGATTCAAGTTGGTAAACAACTAGAGAAAATCTTAGCCAACCCTAAAACTACTGAGTATAAGCTTGGTAAAGACGAGAACAAGGTAGCGGTAACTCAAGCTGAAGTAGACGCTTACCTAGCAGCTAAGTCTTCTGGCAACTCTACAACTAGCAACCAACAAGCAGCTCCAGCAGTCGTTAAGCCCGCTAAAAACCTTTTTGCCAACTAAGCAATATTAAATTCTTAGTAGGCTTACAGAGCTCACTAAGTGGGCTCTATTAAACTTATTAAAGGACAATAATGAAACCACTAACACAGGAACAAATTAAGCATGTACTAGAGTCTATAGCTATTACCACATTAGATACAGTAGGCAACCAAATCAAGTTATCCTACAAATCTAACTCTATATTTAAGTCATACGATACAAATATAGCAGCTAACTATTCTGGAGCAATCTCAATCTATCCTAGCTGGAACTACTCAGCCACAACTAACAAATATCGTTCAGGATACTTAGGTGAGGGTAAACAAGACACACTATACAAACTATCCATACTGAAATACACATATGAAGGATCAATATAATGCCTGATAAATTTGAATACCAACTATCCCTATCTTCGGCGGTATCTGGGGTATTAACCCTAGCTAAAGCCACTAGTACAATATCTAACCCTACCACACTTAGTAAATTTATACTTAAATACATCAATGCCGTCGATAAAATACCTGATAATCAAATTAGATTTATAGTATCTAAACTAGGGAAAACTGAGTCGACTGTTGAATTACCTAACTGCTATATAGACTATGCTCCTGTAAGTAGATACATCAAATATTTATCATCAGCTAAAGATCGTCAACAACTGTATTTCTGTAACGAACTATCATCTGTAGATTTCTACCTATCAAACCATATAGGTGGTAATCGTATTACCTCCAACAACACATATCAAATTCAACGGCTAATAGTGAAAGCCTATGAAACAGCTAAACGTAACAAGCAATTACCAGAGATTGGTACACATATGGGTAAATCCATAAATCTAGTGAAGAAAGAATTAAAATTATGGCAATCAAACCAAACTACAAACTAACAGACGAACAAAATGCAATCATCAATGCAGCAATCAGTAAACAATACCCTTGGCTAGCTATTAAAGCAGTAGCAGGTTCTTCTAAAGCC
>Ga0256829_1001898_pt1 | contig 16273 bp, 20 predicted proteins | sample 131447metaG_FD_185979 | JGI IMG/M metagenome (GOLD analysis project Ga0256829, IMG submission 185979) | Hydrothermal vent microbial communities from Lau Basin, Pacific Ocean - 131-447 | ecosystem: Environmental > Aquatic > Marine > Hydrothermal vents | place: Pacific Ocean: Lau Basin | collected...
CACGCATTTACACAAATTTAACATAGTGCTACAAGTTAGCCATTGCTTCCCCAACAATCAAAATAATGATACGCATGAAAAAGTTAATAACTCTTTTACTTCTTATTGGGTTGAATGTAAGTGCTTTAGCGCAACAAACACCTAACAAACCAAAAGAAATAGACGTGGTATATTCACGATTGTCTAATATGCTTCCTGTCGAAGGGCAACTCATGGCAATGCCATATGCAGAATCCATAGGGCATTACGGCGCAAAGGCTATTGGCGCCTTGAACACCAATAGTGACGCATTTGGAGGCTCAGCATACGAAGTGACCATTCAAGAAAAAGGGCAAAACCCTTACGATGCTGGCGCTTTTCTCCCCATTATGACTGAAATTAAAAAAGGAGATACCATCTATGTTTTCTTTTTTGCTAAGTCACTCACATTAGACAATGCGCGCTTTGATCAAGTGAGTCTTCAACTTAGTAGCGCACCTTACACGCCAAGTTTCAGCCAAAAATTCACAATAACTCCCGAATGGCAACCCTATGCACTTGCAGGTATTGCAAAACAAGACGTTGAACAGGGCGGATCTCAAGTCAGCATACAGTTGGCTGGAGCAAAACAACAAATCGCATTGGGGTCAGTGTTTGTTCTTAACCTTGGGCAAGATGTTGCTTTGAGCTCGCTTCCTTTCCTAGACAACTAAACAAGGTTGAACATTTTGGCTTAGTGCATAGACTTGCTTAGTCGTGGCTCTGATATACGTGTATCAGAAAGTGGAGGAAGTGCTCTTGCTTCCTCTACCATCACAGCCATTGCATCTAAAATGTCTAAAAATCCGGTGAGTTGTTCAGGCGTGAGATCTTTAGACAAGGTTTCTATTTTTGAAATAAGTGTTTTTGTAGGTAGCATAATAAGCGTCAAATTTTTGAATTATCGAACGGTTTCCTTAACAGCTATCAAAAATCTTGCCACTGCCGCAATACACTCATTTTTAAACGTTGCTCAAGAAAATGCTAGTGCATCAAATAGCATTAGGTAATTGAGTCTTGTTGATGCAAGGTTCCTAATGCTTCTTGCAAATCATCCAATAAACGCCCATATTTTTTCCAGCGTCCAATCGAACCAGAATATAAGGGCTGACGCACTTGCACCGAACTTGCTGTAGAGACTGGCGCATCATTCTCATGAAAGCGCATGCAGGCCTCGTCCCAGTCTAGGTCACAAAACGCCAGCAACTCTCGGGTTTTTTCTTCTTGGTGATACACAATGTCTTCGTAATTGACTTCTAAAAACCTATTCGCGGGTAATGTCTTCCCCCAATGCTCCATCAAATCATCAAACATGGTGTAGAAAGCTGCGGTACTCTCAAGTCCGTAGGTGTAGTCGTAGTATGCGTGCTGGGTGGTAAGTAATTGTCGATAATTACTTAAGCAGCTGTCCATCGCACCACGGCGCAGTACTATAATTCGCGCATTGGGTAGAGCCTTATGAATTAACCCTGCGTAAAAAAAGTTAAGTGGCATTTTATCAGTGCAGCGCTTTGAGCTTCTATACAGTGCTTGGGTTGCTGCAATGTAATCTTGCCCAACCTTAGCTAAATTCATGTCATTGGCTTGCAGTAGCGTGGCTTCGTCTAACACATATTTAGACGTTGACAATGTCACTCTTTTCACAAGTTCAGCAAAGGTATTTAGCTCTCCGCCAGATGCTACGTCTCTGTGGCTAGAGATGATTCTATCCACCAGCGTAGTTCCGGTTCTAGGTAAACCCACAACAAAAATTGGTGACGCTGTGCTAGGTTCTTCGTTCGTATTAGGGTGGACTATTTGCGACTTAGCAGCGGCAAAGATCTTGCTGTAGTCCACACTAGTCGGCTTAGCTTTTTTAGCGGCTTTTGCCTTTTGTAACCAATGAAAACTTTCTTCGTGATTTCCCATGTCTTCATACGTTTTAGCCAAGGCGTGTCCAAGGTATAAAGCGGCGTCTTCATCTGCTTGCAATTTATCGAACACTCGCAAAAGCTCACTTAGTCGATTGTCATCTTTTCGTTGCTTCTTCAAGCTAACCAACGAAGATAAGGCTCGATAATCATCAGGCGAACGTTTTAAAGACGCTGCGTAACTTTCCTGAGCAGCGTCGAAATTACCCAAGAACTGCTGCGATGCAGCAAGGTTGTAATGGTAGTTTGCAACCTCACTGTTTAATGCAACAGCTTTCTCAAACCAATGTATCGCTTTTTCGTGAAAGCCCAATTTACTGTAAATTACCCCAAGCGTATCGAGTAGATATGCTTCTTCGGGATTTAACTTAGCCGCTTTATCAGCAAAGTTTTTAGCATTAACGTGCTTGCCTAAGAAAGTAAGACACTGTGCATAAAACGTTAAAACGTAGACATTCTCTGGGCCCAATGCCACCGCTTTAGAAAACAGCTCATCAGATTTTTTAAAGTTATCGTGGTCAAAACAAAGCTTAGCAAGTAGGAGATACGGCAAGGGATCGTTGACATTTTTTTGAATCATAGACAGCGCCGCTGCGTGCACTTCTTGATATTTCCCCTTAGCCATTAGAGAAAAATTTCTTTCTATGATTGTGCTGACAAGATTAGACATACTACCTGCTAGTTGTGATGTGGCGTAAAAAGGCTATCAAATCATTAGTAATTTTCAACACAAAAGGTTACACACACTAATTTGACAGAGGAACCATTCCAAGGGCAAACTAAAACGGTACAAATCGTCCAGTTTGTTTTAGATGAGTCTGATCATCAGCACTTCACAATAAGAAACCACACTTGAACGCAATAAACACATACACACAACTAATTCGTTCAATAAAATCGAAAGAGACGACACATGAAGACCGTAAAATTTAAACACAGCCTTATTGCTCGCGCAGTAGCAATAGCGGCGGTAAGTAGTTCAGTTGCAGTGCCTGCTATAGCGCAAGAAGAGCAAGGCCTAGCGGCAATTGAAAAGATTGAGGTAACAGCAACCCGTCGTGCTGGTTCTATCCAAGATGTACCCATTAACATTGCCGCCCTTGACGGTGCAGCACTAGAAGAAAAGGGCATCGGTGATATTTCTGAAGTACTAAGGTTTGTTCCTGGTATTGTTGCCATCGACCAAGGCGGTCGTAACGGTAACCCTATCATTGTTCGCGGTATTAACGCCGATCCTTTGGGTCAAGGAAGCGGAAACACACAAGGTGGAACCGTAGCCACCTACCTAGGTGAGATTCCACTAGCTATTGACCTTCGTATTACAGACTTAGAGCGTGTAGAGGTACTTCTTGGGCCACAGGGTACACTTTACGGCGCTGGCACCTTAAGTGGTGCTATTCGTTACATTCCAACCAAACCCAAGTTTGATGGTCAACAGGTAGATATTCGTGGCGACCTTTTCCAAACTAATGAAAGTGATAACCTTGGTACGGATCTAGGTTTCACCTTTAACATGCCACTTTCAGACACTTTTGCAGTACGTGCATCACTTGACCGCTTTGAAGACCCCGGCTTTATCGACCAGCCGTTTATCGTCCGTGAAATCGGTGTTTCTGAGCCAGATTCTCCACGTGGCAGCGATGAACTTGCACCTCAAGAAGATATCAATGGACAGATTTCACTAACGGGTAAATTAGCCGTGCGTTGGCAACCAAACGACATGGTAGACGCAACGCTAACGTATTACTTCCAAGACGAAGAAAACGAAGGCCGTACCATTTCTAGTCATATGGGTGCACTACCTACAGGTAAATACGAGAATGCTCAACGGGTTGAAGAGCCTAATGAAGAAAGCACCAGTTTACTGGCACTAGAAGTTATCGCAGACCTAGGTTTTGCTGAACTTACCTCGGCAACGGGTGTATCTAAGTACGAAGAAATTGGTCAGCGTGACCAAACTGACCTACTTGTTAGCCTAGAGTACTCTTACGAAACTTTCCCTACGTTTACGGCGTTCACTGAAGAAAACGAGCGTACAGAAACCTTTAACCAAGAGGTTCGACTGGTATCAACGACTGATTCATCGCTAAACTGGATTGTAGGCGCTTTCTACAATAAGAGCGAAGACGTTGGTTACTCGGCGGAATATACGCCGGGTTATGCGTAGTTTGCAGGGTTCGATCGCCCAGATAATCTTGAGTATTTCTCTGCGTCGTCAACTGATATCACTGAAAAAGCCATTTATGGCGAGCTTGGATATGAAATTACCGATAAGTGGCAAGTGACGCTTGGCGCGCGCTACTACGAGTATAAGATCGAAAGTCAATCAGCAGTTGACTTCCCATTGTTTGACCGAGGTTTTGTCGCTGCAAGTCTAGACGAAATTCAAGCGCGCTCATTCGATCCTAGCTTGGGTCAAGAGGATGACGGCAACCTATTTAAATTCAACACTTCATATGCCTTTAATAGCGACCTTAATGTTTACCTCACAGTAAGTGAAGGTTTTCGAATTGGTGGTGTTAATGGTGGCGGTGAATGTGACGAGTACGATCCTAATGCCTCACAAGGAAACTGTTTGTTGGCACCAGGGCAGCAATACGGTCCAGCTCCAGATGATTTCGCCCAGTTTGACGAGCGTGCATATGGCCCAGATACTACTCGCAACCACGAGTTAGGTGTTAAGAGCCGTTGGTTAGATGGAACACTTACCTTAAACAGTGCAATTTACTACATTGAATGGGAAGATAACCAGTTATCCTCTGCCACAGTAAATGCATCTGTACCTATTACTATCAATGCGAATGGTGCAGAGTCTCGTGGTTTTGAAGGGACCTTCGATTGGTTAGCTACAGATAACTTACGTATTACAGGTTCATTCAGTAAGACGAAAAGTGAGCTGTCTGCCGACGTACCGTCACTGGTTCGTACTATCACACCTCCAGGTTTTACAACAGCATTTGAAGACGGTAGCAAAGGTGACAGACTTCCTGGTTCACCAGAAACGCAATTTGCTATTTCTGCAACCTACTATCAAGAACTTTCTGATGGTGCTGAGTTAACATATAGTGCAGATTATGCGTACCAAGGCGATATTCTTTCTCGCACTGGGGCACTGGGCGGCGGTTACACCTTACCTAGCTTCGGTGTTGCCAATGCACGGGTAATGTACGAAACAGACAACTGGACAGTTACAGGTTATATCAACAACTTGTTTGATAAATTTGCAGAGACGGGTGTTCAGTCGACACCACGCATCAGTCAAACTGTTGAAGACACTACAGTAAGAAGCTTTGTAGTAAACGTGCTAAGACCAAGAACCGTTGGTGTTCGCTTTACTTATAGTTTTGACGAGTTTTAACGCTTAACTCGTAGCTATTGTTAAAAAAACGGTGGTTATCGCTTTTCGATACCACCGTTTTTTTACCTTTGTATTTAATGTTAGTAAAGGCTAATTCACAGCGAAGTTATGTGACAACAACTGATTGCCAAACAGGTCGTTGATCAGCAATGTCCATTGTCCTTTTTCGTCTTCATCGCCATTAAATTTGTAGGTAACGGCCCAATCTTTCTGCGTTCTGCCAAACAGAATTTTTTGGTACATAGTATCTTCCCCTTCAGCACCTTGACGCTTCCAAGACACCACTATTGCCGCAGGCAATTCGCCTTCATCGTCTTTGAGTCTCGACACTTCAAATTCCACACCGTACATAGCGCCATTTTCACCGCTAATCGCAGTCAATGTCTCGTCATGGAAGATCTGATTACCTCGCTTAACAAAAGCGCCGTTATCGATAAAGTTTAGTGCCAGCGGGTAGTTCACGTCATATTGCAGTTCTGTATTAACGGCTTGATGGATACCAAAGAGCTCATCATCCGTAAACTGACCTTCTAGTAAGATTTCAGCAACGTTTTCTTTAAAGGCATGGTAAAGCCGCATTGTATCTGTATCTTCATTTTTATTGTGGTTTCGGTGGTCTAGATGAAACAAACACTGCTCTATGTTACGTTCCACACCTGTGCCTAAGCAGTAGTATGATGCTAGCTTTAGTTCCGTTAACCCACTGGCGTCATTCTCGTAAGCGTGTTGAAGATACTGAAAAGCCTTTTGCGTGTCGTAATACTCAAAATCTTCATCGCCATACAAGCCACCCAGCCGAAGACTTGCGCCCACGTACCCTGCTTCTGACGCGGCCGTATACCATTCAAGCGCTGTCTCTAGGTTCTCTTCGACAATACTTCCCCGGTGATAGTGAGCACCTACATTGAACATAGCTAGCGGATGCCCGAGTTCAGCGGCAATACTGTAATATTTATACGCTCGCGCCTCATCACCGCTCACATAGCTGTCATCGACAAAGCTGTCACCAAGTAGTGCAGCATTATCTCGAACAAATGCCTTTTCTTCTTCGCTAGCATCACTCGATAAGTGATGAGAAATGGCTAACGTCTCGTAAAGAAACTCAGAAATAAGTAATATCTCGTGCTTATTTCCGTACCATGTATCATGACCATGTCCAGCTTTTGGATACACGATACTGTCGAAGGGTTTATTGTAGAAATTCAACATATAAGCAAGGCGATTGGTATGCTCGAGTGAAGCAATCTCATCCTTGGCACCTGCGGTGAGTAATATGGGCTGGGTTAAATTGTGAACCTTGTATACCGGTGAGTAATCAAACAGTTCTTCCCTCTCTTCACCTAACACTTTTTCGATGGCTTCAAGAAACCGCTTAGAACGCTTGATGTTACTGTTGTTAAACAGCATGGGTAAGTCGTACACCCCAAATCTGGCGACTACACAATCGATTTTGTCTGGCATATCCACAGCCAACATGAAGGCTGAATAAGCTCCGTAACTCGCACCAATGGTGCAAATATTCTGATACGTATTGGTTTCTAATACCAAGGCCATAGCTCGAGTAATATCATCCTCAATGGCTTTACCAAATTGCCCTACGCCCTTTTCTTGAAATGACTTTCCAAAACCACTCGAACCTCTAAAGTTAACTCTTAACACACTAAACCCGCGACTAGCGAGATACTGCACATCTCTATCGAAATAATTTCTGTCACGAATACCTATAGGGCCACCATGGGGCATAATCAGTAAAGTATTGTGATCAATCCCAGAAGGCGTAGTTAAATAGGCTTCGATAGTGTCATTGTCGTCGTTAAGAAATTCAAAAGCGGCGGTAGGTGAGAACGTAATTTCGCTTAACGCTGGAAATTGATAGTTCAGTAAGTGATAGTTTTCCATTGCTTCATCGGCGAGGTAGTAAACCCCTGGATTAGCATCGCTATACGCCAACACAATTGTTTGCTGAGTTGACTCATGAAAATCAGCAATATGAAGAGTGTGATCCGGAAGTAAACTTGATAATTTTGTTTGTGTTTCAGCCTCATTTTGCGTGAAAAACTGCTTTATTAGTTGCCCTTGTTCAAAGAACTCAATTGAACTTAGTGTTCCATACTGATCGAGCTCCGCAGCGACAATATCGTATTTTTCATGCTCATACAGCACGTCAGTCAGTCGATTCTGTTCAACATCAAAAATCTGTACAGCAGCACGGTCAGTTTCTCTGTTCGTGATCACTGCCATCTGGCCGCTAGCAACAAAACCCAAGGGTTCAAATCGATTCTCAAAATCGCCAATAGTAAATAGGTGTTTCCATCGTGAAGCCCCCATTCTCGGGTAAAAACTTCAACTTCTTCGTTCTCTCTGTCAACGCGAACACCAATCAATTGGTCAATTCGTTGGTCGTAGGTAAACGAAACACCGCCTAACAGCGCAGAAGCGACTTTTGTTGCGCCCTCGAGTGTGTCACTTCGCAATGCATCGTAATCAGCAATATACAGCTCGAATTTGCTGCTGCTTTCACCAACGTTATGAGCAAAGAGTATTTTATTGCCAAACTTTGGCATGACATCTACTACGTGGCCTTCAACTGCAATAGTTCTGTAAACACCGTAAAGTTCGCCCTCCTTTTCAATAATTTCTATGAAACCATCCCAGCGCTTATTGTCTTTTTTAACATAAGAATGCACTAGAATAAGATTGTCAGCTATCCATTCATAATTGAGAATATGGCGACTTGCTTTAGGACGAAACAATAACGTCTCGTCACCTGTTCCAGGAGAAATGATAACGAGATTTTGTCTTTCATCGGCATACGTGATCCCAGTGAGGTAACTACCATCGAATGAAAACTTTACCTGGCTCAGATAAGGTGAACGATAAAGCTCGTCAACAGATAAATAGGTTTGCGTATTGGCGTTACAGAAGTATGGTGATAAGCACAACAAAGCTATAAATAGATATTTCATGCTAGTTTACCTCCGGTCGAGGTAATTGCTTTAAATAGTCGAAAAAGGGGTCGTTTCCAGGCCCTTGGTAACTAATCCATCGGTTGTTGAGAATGGTGGGAAAGTTTTCCTCCATAAAGACCAGTGCGTCTGATGAGCGGTTTTCAAGTTCAAGATGGGACCGTTAGTTAGAGAAATACAGCCAAGTGAAACCTTGGGTTTCAACATCAAGATGTCCGACATAACTGACAACGCCTGGCGCAACATTAAACTTCCAGTGATAGTCGCTACTACTTAACTCAACTCAACCCTAGTACGGCGGCTAAACCTTACCCGTTCTAGTTGATATTCACCGGCAGGAACATTGATCAGAATATAGTTAGTCCCCTTCTTCAAATCTTGAGAAGAAAGCAACAAGCTTTTTTCGCCAGAAATATATATCTCACGAAGTATACGATTGGTATCCACACCAATAAGTAGATACCCATCACCTTCTTCCATCTTCACGTCTACATCGGTGGAAATAGAAGTCACCTGTTGAGCACACGAAAATAAGCCGGCGAGCAAGAAAAGCAGCAATACGCTTTTTATACGCATGAAGTAAAGTCCTTTTTAACATCTTGCCATATAGGTTAGCTTAATTTATGTATAAAAAACAGACCATTAAAATTACTTAAATTGGCTCTCCGGCTTCATCCTCTTCCACTATATCCGTTTCTTCACTCGCCTGTACTAACCACGTGGATATCTCTTGGCTGGCTAACACACGGTCTTTGTATTGATTTGCTAAGTCAGACAGGGGCAAATTGTAAGTTTTAGCGCGCAAGACCACAGGTGCAAACATAGCATCAGCAATCGACCATTCACCAAACAACCACCCATTAGGAAATTCTCTCATTTGCTCAGACCATATTTCGTCTATTCGTTTCCACTCTTTAGCCGCATCTGTGCTCAACGTGATTTTACGCAGCGCTCTACAATTCATTGGTAGTTCATTACGAACATTCATGAACCCAGAGTGCATTTCACAAGAAATGGCTCGTGCTTTCGCTTTTAGTGCTTTGTCAGTGGGCCAAGCCACTCCACTAAGATAGTTGTCATTAACATATTCTAGAATAGCCAGCGAATCCCAAACCTTGATATCACCATCGACCACAGCGGGTACTTTTGCCGCAGGATTTATCGCCGATAAAGTTTGGTAAAATTCAGGGGTAAATAAAGACAGTTTGATGACTTCGGCATTCAGCTTAAAGCGTTCAAATATCACCCAAGCGCGTAGCGACCACGTAGAATAGTTTTGGTTTGCTATGTATAGCTTCATCATGTTCCCTTAGTTATGTGAATGTATTTCAAGGCTAAGGGATTGCAGTAGAAAGCACTAACGTATAGTTTTTATATGACCTATTAATTTTTTCGATGGATTAGCTGAACAATGGATATTGACGCGCTTCGTAGCTTTCTGGCATTCACTGAAACCGGCAGCTTTACCCGTGCCGCCAAACAGATTAATCGAACACAGTCTGCTTTTAGCGCACAAATGAAAAAGCTGGAAGATGAGTTATCCGTCAAACTATTTGAAAAACACGGGCGCAACCTCATTCTCACCGAGGCTGGAAGTTCGCTTAGAGTCGAAGCTGAAAAAATTATCACTCTTCACGGTGATACGGTTACCAAAATAAAGCGCTATCAACACAAGCAGCCTTTGCGATTGGGCTGCCCCGAAGACTACAATGACAACCTACTACCTTTAATCATAGAGCGTCTCTATGCCGCAGAGCCCACTTGCTCTATTCAAGTTTTTAGCCGTCCAAGCGTGACGTTACGTGAATGGTTAGATGAAGGTAAGATCGATGCTGCGATTGTAACTCGTTCACCAAATAGTGAAGAAGGGTATTGGTTGTGTGCCGACCAAGGCGTATGGATTAGCAGCCCAGACTACGATATTCACCATCAATCATCTATTCCCTTAGCCCTATTCCAAAAAGATTGTAAATACCACGCAGCGGCAATTGAAACTTTGAGCAAGAAAAAGGTGCCATATCACCTGCTAGCTTGTTGTGACACCTCATCGGCACAACGTGCACTTGTCGCCGCAGGTTTAGCTGTTGGTGCTATCGGGCGAATCAGCGTAAGTGGCAAAGTAAAAATTGTTGAGAACCTTCCTCCTTTGCCCAATGTGGATATTGTGTTGTTGAGTGCTATCGACAAGCACCCTTTATTGGAGAAGGTGGATTTGGATAATATTGCTGCAATGGCTTTCAGCAACTAGCACAAACAAAAAGGCCGCTGAAATCAGCGGCCTTTCTTATTTAACGTGAAAAAACTTATACAGAAGCTTTTTCTACAACGTCAACTAGGATCCAAGTCTTAGACTTAGAGTAAGGACGACACTCGCGAATAGTCACTGTATCGCCTTCGTTGCACACGTTGCTTTCGTCGTGGGCGTGAAGCTTAGTAGAACGCTTGATGAACTTCCCATAGATAGGGTGCTTAACGAAACGCTCAACTACAACAGTAATGGTTTTATCCATTTTGTTGCTAACCACACGACCTTGAACTGTACGAATTTTTTGTTCAGTCATTACGCATCAGCCTTTTGAGTCAGAATGGTTTTAACACGCGCGATGTTACGACGCACTTTTCTCAACTGATCAGTTTTTTCAAGCTGGCCAGTTGTGTGCTGCATGCGCAAGTTGAACTGTTCGCGTAGCAGGTTTAACAACTCTGCGTTCAGCTCTTCTACGCTTTTTTCTTTCAGTTCAGTCGCTTTCATTACATCACCGTCCGAGTTACAAAGGTTGTTTTAAATGGCAGTTTCGCAGCTGCCAGTTCAAACGCTTCACGTGCTAGTTCTTCTGGAACACCTTCCATTTCGTAAAGAACACGACCAGGTTGAATTTGGCAAACCCAGTACTCAACGTTACCTTTACCTTTACCTTGACGAACCTCAAGAGGCTTCTCAGTAATTGGCTTGTCAGGGAAAACTCGAATCCAAATTTTACCTTGACGCTTAACGTGACGAGTCATTGCACGACGCGCTGCTTCGATTTGACGCGCAGTCATACGACCACGGCCAACCGCTTTAAGCCCGAAAGTACCAAAGGCTACAGTGCTACCCGCAGCATAACCGCGGTTACGACCTTTGTGCATTTTACGGAACTTCATGCGTTTTGGTTGTAACATGATTAGCCCTCTCGCTTAGCGTTGCGGCCTTTCTTCTTAGGTTGAGCAGCTGGTGCTTGCTCTTGAGTTGTAGGTAAACCACCTAGAACTTCACCTTTGAAGATCCAAACTTTAACGCCGATGATACCGTAAGTTGTTGACGCTTCTGAGGTCGCGTAATCGATGTCCGCACGGAATGTGTGCAATGGAACACGACCTTCACGATACCATTCTGAACGTGCGATTTCCGCGCCGCCCAAACGACCGCTAACTTCAACCTTGATACCTTTAGCACCAAGACGCATTGCATTTTGTACCGCACGCTTCATAGCACGACGGAACATAACACGACGCTCTAGCTGGCTAGAGATGCTATCAGCTACTAGCTGACCATCTAGCTCTGGCTTACGTACTTCAGCGATGTTGATCTGAGCTGGCACACCGGCTAGCTTAGATACGTAGTTGCGCAACTTTTCTACGTCTTCACCTTTCTTACCGATAACTACGCCTGGACGAGCAGTGTGAATAGTCACACGGATGCTCTTAGCAGGACGCTCGATCACGATTTTAGAAAGTGATGCGTTCTTAAGTTGCTTCGTCAAGTACTGACGTACTTGATGATCGTTGTACAGATTATCCGCATAGTCTGCAGTATTAGCGTACCAGGTAGAAGTCCATGGTTTGCTGATACCCAGGCGTATACCTGTAGGATGTACCTTCTGTCCCATTATCTACTCCTAGTTATCCGCTACAACCACAGTGATGTGACTGCTGCGCTTAAAGATACGATCAGCACGGCCTTTGGCACGTGGCTTGATACGTTTCATCGTTGGACCTTCGTCAACAAAGATCTTCGCTACAACAAGCTCGTCGATGTCTGCGCCTTCGTTGTGTTCTGCGTTTGCAATTGCAGACTCCAACACTTTCTTAACTAGCGCAGCGCTTTTCTTCGGGCTGTAAGCAAGCACTTCTAGTGCTTTCTCAACGTGTAGACCGCGAATCTGATCTGCAACCAAGCGTGCTTTTTGAGCCGACGTGCGGGCAAAACGGTGTTTAGCTAATGCTTCCATTTATTCTACCCCTTAACGTTTAGCTTTCTTATCCGCGACATGACCGCGGTAAGTACGCGTTGGCGCAAATTCGCCCAACTTATGGCCTACCATTTCGTCACTGATGATTACAGGAACGTGTTGGCGACCGTTATGGACCGCAATGGTCAACCCAATCATATCTGGGATGATCATAGAACGACGAGACCAAGTTTTGATTGGTTTACGTTCGTTCTTTTCCACTGCAGCCTCTACCTTCTTCAGCAAGTGAAGGTCAATAAAAGGACCTTTCTTGAGAGAACGTGGCATGGTGAATCCTCGCTATTACTTGTTACGACGACGTACGATAAGCTTATCAGTACGCTTGTTGCTTCGGGTTTTCTTACCTTTAGTAGGAACACCCCAAGGAGTTACTGGATGACGGCCACCAGAAGTACGACCTTCACCACCACCGTGTGGGTGATCAACCGGGTTCATGGCAACACCACGAACTGTCGGACGAACACCGCGCCAGCGGTTAGCACCTGCTTTACCTAGTGAACGAAGCATGTGCTCTGCATTGCCTACTTCACCAATGGTGGCACGGCAATCAGATAGTACTTTACGCATTTCGCCAGAACGTAGACGCAATGTAACGTAGTTTCCGTCACGCGCTAGGATCTGTGCGTAAGCACCGGCTGAACGTGCAATTTGTGCACCCTTACCAGGCTTCATTTCAATTGCGTGAACAACAGTACCCACTGGGATGTTGCGCATTGGCAATGTGTTACCAGCTTTGATCGGTGAGTCTGAACCAGACTGAACCGCATCACCAGCTTGAATACCTTTAGGAGCTAGGATGTAGCGACGCTCACCGTCTGCGTACAATACTAGTGCAATGTTTGCAGAACGGTTTGGATCGTATTCTAAACGCTCAACTTTAGCAGGAATGCCGTCTTTGTTACGTTTAAAGTCGATTACACGATAGTGATGCTTGTGACCACCACCGATGTGACGAACTGTAATACGACCGTTGTTGTTACGACCACCAGACTTGCTGCTCTTTTCCAACAATGGCGCGTACGGTGCACCTTTGTGCAGGTCAGGGTTAACGACCTGAACAACGTGACGACGACCGGCAGAAGTTGGCTTAGCTTTCAATAATGGCATTTCTAATCCCCTTCTTACTCAGCACCACCGACAAAGTCGATGTCCTGACCTTCTTTAAGCACTACATATGCTTTTTTCCAGTCGCTGCGCTTACCGAAAGACATACCGTGACGCTTAGTTTTACCTTTAACGTTTACAGTACGAACACCGTCAACTTCAACTTCAAACAATTTTTCAACTGCTGCTTTGATTTCGGCTTTGTTCGCGTCTTTAGCTACTTTAAATACAACTGTGTTGCTCGCTTCAGCAGCCATAGTAGACTTTTCTGAAACGTGAGGTGCTAATAGCACCTTCAGTAGACGTTCTTCATTCATGCTAACGCCTCCTCAAGTTGTTTAACTGCATCAGCAGTGATTAGCACTTTTTCAAATGCAATCAAGCTCACTGGGTCGATGCCTGCTACGTCGCGTACGTCAACTTTGTACAAGTTGCGTGCCGCTAGGAACAAGTTCTCATCAACTTCAGGAGTAACGATTAGAACGTCAGTTAGTTCATATTCGTTAAGTGCAGAAAGAAGAGCTTTAGTCTTAGGTGCTTCAACACCGAACTTCTCTACAACAACCAAACGGTCTTGGCGGATTAGTTCTGACAAGATGCTCTTGATCGCACCGCGATACATTTTCTTGTTAACTTTTTGGTCAAAGTCACGAGGCTTAGCAGCGAATGCACGGCCACCGCCAACCCAAATTGGGCTACGGATAGTACCAGCACGTGCACGGCCAGTACCTTTTTGACGCCATGGCTTCTTACCGCCACCACGAACTTCAGCGCGAGTTTTCTGCGCTTTAGTGCCTTGACGAGCACCTGCACCGTAAGCGACAACTACCTGGTGTACCAGGGCTTCGTTGAAATCACGTCCAAAAGTCGCTTCGGATACTTCAAGAGCGCTTTGCGCGTCTTTCAATGTTAATTCCATCAGTTCACTCTCCGACGTTACGCTTTAACAGCTGGCTTAACGATCACGTCGCCGCCAGTTGCGCCAGGTACGGCACCTTTAACTAGGATAAGGTTGTTTTCTGCGTCTACGCGTACAACTTCCAAAGACTGAGTAGTCACTTGCTTGTTACCAAGCTGACCAGCCATTTTCTTGCCTTTGAATACTTTACCTGGAGATTGGTTTTGACCAATTGAACCAGGAGCACGGTGAGACAAAGAGTTACCGTGAGTCATACGCTGTGAACTGAAGTTCCAACGCTTGATTGCACCAGCAAAACCTTTACCTTTTGATGTACCAGTTACATCAATTTTCTTAGTGTCGTTAAAGATTTCAACAGTGATTTCACTGCCTACTTCAATATCGGCACCTTCGTTATCTTCTAGGCGGAATTCTACTAGAGAAGAACCTGCTTCAACGCCAGCTTTAGCAAAGTGACCTGCTTCAGCTTTGTTGATGCGGTTTGCTTTCTTAGTTCCAGCAGTAACCTGAAGAGCGCGATAACCGTCAGTTTCCTCAGTACGTAACTGAGTTACACGGTTTGGGGTCGCTTCGATAACAGTCACAGGGATCGACGTACCATCTTCAGTGAAGATGCGCGTCATGCCCACTTTACGACCGACTAGACCAATCGCCATTGTTATAACCCTCTCTTGTTAGCCCAGGCTGATTTGAACATCAACACCGGCAGCCAAGTCCAAACGCATCAACGCGTCAACTGTTTTATCAGTTGGCTCGATGATGTCTACCAAACGCTTGTGAGTACGGATTTCGTATTGATCACGCGCGTCTTTATTAACGTGCGGAGAAATCAGAACTGTGTAGCGTTCTTTGCGAGTAGGCAGAGGAATTGGACCGCTGACCTGAGCACCAGTACGTTTCGCTGTTTCGACGATTTCAGCCGTAGACTGATCGATCAACTTGTGATCGAACGCTTTCAAGCGAATACGAATTCTTTGATTTGGCATCGATTAAGCTCCAATCGAAAGAACAAAAAAATTCACCTTTTCACTCCCTTTCTAATTTGGGACGAAAAGATGCGCGTTAACCGTTGGTTCCCAATCGGAACCCTGTTTCTCTTCTCTAGCACGCCCACCGCAGAGGTTAATCTTTGGTTTTGGCAACAACCCTAAAAACAGTGAAGTCGCGGCTGAAAAAATATGCCCTTCATGGGCAGTGGGCGCGAATTATACATGGGTTGGTGATTAATGCAACAAAAGGTTTGAACAAAGTAACATTTCCCTTCACTTCTTTTTTTACGCGGTCCATCTTGATAAAGCGAGGTTTCCCATAAGACGGCTAAATGGTAGTGAGGCCACTGCTCCGCAACGCTAAATAATAACTTTTCCTATTTGCAATTGGCACTACACTTGGATAGGCGTATAGTGTTCGGTTCTAAAGCTCTTTTCTGTAAGAGCGAGTTAAAGCCACCTGTGTTGAAGTTTTGGTGCTCAATTTGTTTACTAAAAGCCGTTCTCTGCTTCATTTTAGTTTGTTACTACTACTGCTTTTATGCAGTATGTTTTCGCACGCACAACACAACGATTGGAATAAGCTTTCCCAACCCATCATTTACTCACCCCTGGGTTCGTCACCTTTACTTGAAGGCCCGATAGATTCCATCGTAGAAGACCCCCGTGGGCTAATGTGGCTTTCGTCGGCAAACGGCTTATGGCGTTGGGACTCCCATTTTCTAACAAAAGTCCAATTTAGCCTTACCAACGAGAATGCGCTTCATCCCCAAATCC
>Ga0256829_1001899_pt1 | contig 16268 bp, 10 predicted proteins | sample 131447metaG_FD_185979 | JGI IMG/M metagenome (GOLD analysis project Ga0256829, IMG submission 185979) | Hydrothermal vent microbial communities from Lau Basin, Pacific Ocean - 131-447 | ecosystem: Environmental > Aquatic > Marine > Hydrothermal vents | place: Pacific Ocean: Lau Basin | collected...
TCCCGGTAACATTATCATTTGGCGGTCACTTTGCTCCGGTAACATTATCATTTGGCGGTTATTTCCCTTCCGGTAACATTTTCATTTGACTGGACACGAGGCGCCTGTTCTCCCCCTCCAAAGGCAGAACCAGCGAAATGTTGCTTTTTCGGTGCTCACAGGGCCGCATGGCGAAGAGAGATGATGAGCGAAATTCGCTTTTTTATCGCTAAAACAAGTCCTTTCGGAGGATGTTCTTTTGGAGTGCGGCAACATGTTGCCTCTTTGGAAAGCGGCACTGGAGCGCCGTACACCAAAAAAGGGCGTTCCCAAGAGCGGCTGTCCGCTCCGGAACGTGAGTGGGGGGAGGAGGCTTCAGGCAGAGGTGTAGGCTATGGTGTTTTCCGTTGTGTAATCAGCAAGCATCTCCTTATGGGTGGGAGCACTAAAAGGTTGTTGGGGAACACCCCCAGAGGTAGGCAAAAACACCGTTTTTACCGCTATTGACCAACACATCTTTAGTGCTCCCCTATGGGTAGCGTTGGCTACGTTTGGAATGACCAATGGCAAATGGCACAAATTTAAACCCCGATGCCCACTGTTGTGCTATAATGCCTTTGGCAGGACCTTACTTTGCAACTTTTCCCGAAAGGAGCGGTATCGTGTACGAAAAAAGTATTGCGTTGTTGAACCGCGCGGTGGCCGATGAACTGGCGGCGGTGCATCAGTATCTTTATTTCCATTTCCATTGTGAGGACCAGGGCTTTGAACTGCTGGCGGGGCTTTTCCTGCGCACGGCTATTGAAGAAATGGGGCACGTGGAACGTCTGGCCGAGCGGATTATTTTCCTCGGCGGTGATGTGGAAATGACGCCTTCTGCCGAGGTGCAAAAGATCCGCGACGTGGCTAAAATGCTTGAGATGGGTATGACGATGGAACAGGGCAGTGTGCGCGATTACAACGTTTGGGCCAACGAGTGCGCCGCCAATGCCGATTCCGGCTCCAGAGGCATTTTTGAACAACTGGTGGCTGACGAGGAGCGCCATTACGATCAGTACGACAACGAGCGGCAAAATCTGGCGCGCTTCGGGGACCGCTATTTGGCTTTGCAGTCTATTGAGCGCAGCAAGCGGGTGGCGTCTTCCGGCGGTGGAGAAGCATAACCCCCGAAGCCGCGTGTGTGAGCTCTATGCGTGGCGCGTTGCGGCCAAAAGAGGCTGCGGCGCGCCGCTGTTTTTTGGGGGGCCGGGAAGAGGCACGTTGCCGTCGCCAGCACCGCGATAGCGCAATGGCGTCGTCGGTGGGATGGTGGTTTTCGGGATAAGCGGGTGTAGGGGCCGTAAGTGCTATTTCCCCCGCACCACCGCCCACAGCGCCGGATGGTCGGAGGGGCCGGGGGGCAGGTATGCTGCCTGGGGCGCCGTCAGGTCGGGGGTGATGAAGATGTGGTCAATGGGGTCGGGCGGCAGATAGGGGTTCGCGCTGCCGCGGCCGCGGGCCACCAGCCAGGCGTCTCGCAGGGTTTCCACCGTGCGGCGGTATTGCGGCGTGTTGGGTGTGAAGTTGAAGTCGCCCATCAGCACCACCGGCGCCAGCCCCTGGATGGCTTGCAAGAGGTTGGCTTCTTGCACCATCGGGCCGTGGTTTCCCAGATGCGTGACCACCACATGCAGGGGGCGATGACCGACGCTCACCGTGGCGAGAATGGCCGCGGTTTGCTCGCCTTTGCTGTACAGGTAGACCGTGTGGGCATCAAGGATGGGGTCGCGGGAAAGCAGCGCGATGCCAAAGGTGCCGTTCACCGTGGGCGGGCCGTAGTAGGCTTCCATGCCCAACGCATGGGCAAAGTAGCCCACCAGGTCGTTGTTGGCCCCGCTGAGGCGAGCCGTGTCGGATTCCTGCAGGCCGATGATGTCGGCGTTCGCCTGCCGCATCAGGGCCAGTTGGTCTTCCCAGCCTTTTTGGCCGTCGGCGCGGTAGCCCTGCTGGATGTTGTAAGTGAGCACGCGGGCCCGAAAGGCGGTTCCCTCTGCCGGTTGCGGGCGCGGGGTGCGGGCGTAAGCGAGGCCCACCATTGCAAGCGCCAGCAGGGCAAGGATGCCTCCGCTCATCAGCCGCTCGTTGCGGGAAAGCGCCCCACGGGGCGCACCGCCCGGAAAGAGGAAGGCGGCCAGCGCCGCCACGGCTGCCGGCAGCGCATACACCAGCCAGAAGCGGTCGCGCCACAGCGGCCCCACCACGGGGATGTAGTCGTAGGTGGTGGTGCAGACATGGGCGAAGATGAGCACGAGGAGATACAGCGCCCCCAGCCCGAAAGCCGCGCCCAGGGTGCGGCCCGGGGGAGGTGTTTCGTATAGCCATGCACTGAAGCGGTAGAAGGCCGGGAAGAGCAGCCCAAACGTCAATGCGGCCAGCAGCACAGCCCAGCCGGCGTGGGGGAGGGACGGTGTGTAGGGATAGGCGGCGGGGTCTGTGGGGAAGGTGGTTTCCAGGCTGTACAGTCCGCCGCCGAGGAGCACAGCCCACGCTGCCAGCGCCCCCGAGTCAAGGTTGTGCCAGGCGGCCAGCCGTTGCCGCGCCCATGCCAGCGCCACGCCGAGCAGCGCCATGCCGGTGAGGCCGTAGAGGGTGGCGGGGCGCCAGCCGCCCCAGCGGGCAATCACCGCGGGCGCGGCGAAGGCGGCTTCCAGCAGGAAGAGCACCGAAGCAAGACCCAGCGCGGCGGCCAGGGCCTTCCCGAAGGCGGGCGCGGCGGCGGGGGCGGGTTTTCCCGCGGGGTGGGCAGGCGGCTCGCGCCGGCTTGCCGGCCAGCCCCATACGCCTAAAGCGGCCACGGCCCAGCCGATGGCCTGCCCGTGAGGGCTGAGCGAGAGGTCAATGCCCGCCCCGGCGGCGCGCAGCAGCCCCGCCGCGGCAACGGCCCACGCCAGCCCTAAGGTGCTCGCCGTGGCCGGAAAGCGCTTCAGCAGCAGGGGCAGCGCCAGCAGCGCCGCGGCAGCCCCAATGCCGCCCACCCACAGCACCCCGCGCGTCGGCAACAGCGGGAGCGCCAGCCGCGCGGCAACCAGCACCCCCAGCAGCGCGGGCAGCACCGCACGCGGCGTTTCCCGCCGCCAGAGCAGCAGCAGAAAGGGGCTGAGCAGCAGCACCAGCGCCCCAATTTCCGGCGGAATGCTGGTGCCCATCAGGCCGAAGGCATACACCGCCGCTACGAACTCCGTGAGGGTCTGGAAGAAAAAGAGGAAAAAGGCGCTTGTGGTCAATACAGCCGTCATTTTTCGCCTTCCCGGAAAACAGTGCGGTACAATCTTTGTAGTGATTATAGCATTGTGAGCAAGGGCCGCGGTCTCCTGACCGAAGGATGTTCCCATGCGTTTTCGCCGTTGGAAGCGTTGGCTTCATGACCACCCGGCAGGGGTGCTTTTCGTCATTGCGCCCGTGCTGGCCGAGGTGTTTTCCGGCTCGACGCCGCTCAGTGAATTCATCAACCCGCTGGCGTTCATCCCGCTGATGATGCTCTACGGTTCGGGGGCGGTGCTGGCGCGTGAAGCGGTGGTGCGCTGGCGCAAAGGCTGGTTCAGCCTGCTCTTGCTGGGTTTTGCCTATGGCATTTACGAAGAGGGGCTGGTGGTGCGGTCGTTCTTCAACCCTCACTGGATGGATTTGGGCAATCTGGGGACTTATGGCCGGGCGGCGGGCGTGAATTGGGTGTGGGTGGAGCAGCTGGTGATTTTCCATGCCCTCATCAGCATCCTGACCACCGTGGCGTTTGTGGAGATGCTGTTTCCGGAGCATCGGCGGGAGCCCTGGCTGCACAGCCGCCGTGCCTGGGGTTTTTATTTCGCCAATCTGGTGCTGGTGCTGCTCATCGGGCGCGCGCTCACCCCTTACGATGCGCCCGATATCGGCGTGCTTTTGTGCTGGGTGAGCATCATGGCGCTGATCGGGATGGCGCGAGTGTGGCCTGTTCGGCCCCGGGCGGCGCGCGGCGGGAAGCCGCCGCCCCCGCTGGCTTTTTTCTCCCTCGGTTTTTTGGGCCTGTTGTTGATGTTCTTGCTGGTGTCGCAGGGGGCTGACGCCGGGCGTTACCCGCCGCTGGTTGCCATGGGGTTGCTGGCGCTGGAAGCCGGTGTGGTGCTGGCGGTCGTTCTGCGCTGGAGCGGCCGCGGCAGCCGGTGGAACGACCGCCACCGCTTTGCCTTGCTCGCGGGCGGGCTGAGCTTTCTGCTCATTTTCACCGCGCTGCTGGCGGGGCGGGTGTACCCCGTGATGGTTGTGACCAGCCCGCTCTTTTTGCTGGCCCTGGCGGTGGCTTATCGCCGCGTTTCACGCCGCGTTGCGGGGGAAGCATCTTCGCCCTGAACGCGACGCCGTGCCCCTGGAGGGGTTTTAAAACTTACATACAATGGTCATATTGCCCGCCCGAAGCGGCGCCGGCAATGCCAGGCGTGTTTTCAGACAGCGCCAAAGGAAAACACGGGGTGAACCCAGCCGGTGTGGCCATTGCCGCGATCTGGGCAGGCCGTTACTTTTGGATTGCTAAAACCGCCCCTTGCGGAGGGTGTGCTTTTGGAGTGCGGCAACATGCTGCCGCTTTGGAAAGCGGCGCTGGAGCGCTGCACTCCAAAAAAGGGCGTTTCCAAGAGCGGCTCTGTCCGCCCCTGAACGCATGTGGGGAGGGAAGCCGGGGCGGGGGATGCCAAAGGCATCGCGCCTCAAGACGCACGGAGAGCACCACAGCGCGGGCAGTGACGGTTGGCGCGTCTGCTGCGCTCAGTGGTGAAATCCCCGTGGTTCTCTCTGCCGGGGCTGCACAGTTCCCTTTTGGGGTTGCAAAGCCGCCCCGCCTGTGGGCGGCCTCGTGGCAGTTTATTTCAATTCAGGAGGTTTCGTATGGCGCAATGGAATGCTCCCCCTAATGCTTATCCTCGGCAAGCCGCCCCGCCGCCGGCCTCCGGCGACAGCACCGATACGATTGCCATGGTGTTGGAAATCCTTTTTGGCCTGTTCGGCATTCTCGGCATGGGGTGGCTCTATGCCGGACGCATCATGACGGGCGTTTTGGCGTTCTTTGGCTACCTGGTGCTGGTGGCCATAGAGGTTGTGGTCGTTTCGGCAACCTTTGGGTTTGCGGCCTGCATCACCCTGCCGTTGAACCTGGCCGTGGTGGTGATCTCGGGCATCAAGGCGCGCGATTACGTCCGCCGCGCCGGGGCGCGCGGCTCGGTCGTTTACGTGCTCGCGGGCCTGGTGGGCGGCGTTATCATCGCCTGCCTGGTCATCTTTTTGCTGGCCAGCGGTCTGGGGTTGTTGAGCAGCCTGTCGGGCAACCTTTCGTAACGGCGGCCGAACCCCTCCGCGGGAAGCCGCTGCCCTGCTGCCTTCCGGAGAGAGACGGTAACTGTTCAGCCCACCTGCGATGAGAACGCCAAGGCACACAGGAAACCCAAAGGCTACAACGGCGTAACGCCAAGCGCAAAGGGAACAAAGACGCAAAGTCAACTTCTGTGTTTTCTGCGACGCTTTTGTGCTTTCTGGGGTTGCAATCGGTGCGAATCTGTGGAATCTGTGGATGTTTTTTCTGCGGAATCTGCGTCATCTGCGGTTTCTCCTTACCGAGGCTGAACAGTTACGAGAGACGCCGCGTTCAGGGCCTGATTTCCACCACCACACCGTTGCTGCGCCCGCTCACATCGGGGAAGAAGACCTCGCCGGCGGTAGCCGGGCGCGTCTGGTAGGTGCCCGGCACCGCGGCGCGGGCATAATACACGATGGTGTACACGCCCGCGGGCAGGAAGTCGGCCGAGAAGACCACCCGCTCGTCGTAGGCTTCCCGATGGTAGAAGTACCACCCGCCCCAGCCGTAACGGCGGAAATCTTCCCATGAAAAGGCGTCGGTGGCTTCGGGCTTCCAGGTGCGGTTGGGGTCCAGGGCTTCCATGCCCGCGGGGAGATAGTCGGTGAGCAATGTCTGGCGCAGGTCGTGAGGGGCCACCACCGTCAGCCGCACCTGCACCAGCGCCCCCACCGGCACGCTGGTGACGGGTGTGTTGAGATCGCTCAGCAGGTAGTAGGCGCGGGAAACCGCCACGCCGTTGGCGCGGGCGGCAGCCTGGGACGCGGGCAGGGCGGCGGTGAGGTAGGCGTTGTAGTAGAGGATCCCCGGCCCGGCAGTGCGGCGGACGGTGAGGGTGTTGGGGCGGCCGGGCTGCAGGTCGGGCGCGCGCCAGGTGAAGCGGCGCGGAGCGAGGTTGCTTTCGGGGGTGACGGCAAACGCGGCGGCCTGCTGCCCGTTGAGCATGACCGCGGCCCGGTAGTTGGGCCGGCTTTCGCCGCTGAAACGCACCCAGTGGGCCAGTGCCAGCACGGCGATGGCGGTATCCTGTCCGGAGGGCCAGCGGCCGTTGCCCTGGCGGGCCTGCATCAGCCAGCGTACCGCCTTCGGCAGGAAGGGCGCCTGCGGGTCGGCTTCCAGCAGGGCATCCAGGGCCAGGGCAGTGGCGGCGGTGTCGGTGTTCCACATCCAGCCGGGGCCGGCGCCGCTATCCCAGTGGGCGCCTGCTGCCGAGAGGACGGCCGCGTTTTCTACCCGCCGCAGGATGGGGGCGGTGAAGGCGGTGCCCATGCCGGTGCTCTGGGCGGCGTGCAGCAACAGCGCCCAGCCGGCGGTGCCCATGCCCCGGTCGGCGGCTTGCTTGGAGAGGGCGTAAATTTCCGTAGTCAGTGCGCCGGAAAAGCGGAAGGGCAGGCGGGTGAGGGTGTCGGTGATGAAGGCCCGGGTTTCCGGGGAAAGCGGCTCGCCCGCGCCGGCGGCCCGGCCTTTGGAAGGCTGCCGGGGGCGGGTGAGGGAGAGGTAGAGGTTATCGGCGGCCGCGCGCAGGCTTTTGTCGTCCACGGCATCACCGGCGCGGGCGGCTTCCGAGAGGGCGAAGGTGGCGTAGGCGGTGGGCAGGGGGGCGGTATCGCCCTGGGGGCACCAGCCCCAGCCGCCGTCGGGGTGCTGGGCGGCTTCCAGCGCCTGCACGGCGCGGTGGATGGCGGCGATGAGGCGCTGCTGGTCGGGGGGGGGGGGGCCAGCGCCTGGAAGGCCTGCGCCGCGGCCGCGTGGGTGAGCAGGTCTTCGGCCCAGGTGTAGGTGCAGTGGGCGGTCTGAGCGGAATCGGTGTGCAGGGCCTGGGCCAGGCCGGCGGTGAGCGAGGCGGCTATATCCAGCCGCAGGCTGAAGTCGGCGGCGTCGGCGGGGGGCACGATGACTTCTCCGGCTTCGGCGGCCTGCGGCAGCACGCCCGCCGTGCCCACGGTTTCGGTGGTGGTGAATTGATAGACCGGAATGCCGCCATCGGGCAGGGTGGTGAGGGTGGGGCGGGTGGCGTCGCGGTAGTTCCCGGCGCGGGCTTCGGCTTCCAGATCCACGCGGGTGGCGGTGAAGGGCACTTTGGCCCGCCACATCACGGCGGCCTGGCCTTTTGCGGGCACGGTTACGGTTTGTTCGGCGGGGCTTTCCAGGGTGAGGCCTTCGGCGCGGGTGAGGCGCACGGTGGCTTGCAGGGGGGAGTCGGTGGCGTTGTGGACCACGGCCTGGATGCGGGGCTGATCGCCGCCGGTGAAGAAGGCCGGGGCGTGCAGCCGCACGAAGAAGGGACGGTTGACGGTGATTTCGGCGGTGGCGGTGCCCACGCGCGTGTCGGCGGTGATGGCGCGGGCGCGCATGACCCAGGTGGTCATGTTGTCGGGCAGACGGATGTCTACCGCGGCCTGCCCCTGCGCGTCGGTGCGGACGTCGGCGCGCCAGTAGGCCGTGTCGCGGAAGGTTTCCCGCACGGCAATGACCCCGCCGAGGTTGGCGCCTTTTGCGCCCCCGCCGCCGCTGCCCATGCCTGCGCCTTCGGGCAGGATCTTCCAGACGCGGGCGTTGTAGTCTTCCAGATCGTGGACCAGTCCCAAAGCGGCGGCCACGCGCAGGCTGTCTTCCGGGTAAAGCCGCCTGAGCAGGTTGAAGGTATCGGGGGCCAGGGCGTAGATGGCCTTATCTACCAGGGCAAGGGAAACCTCGGCGGGCACGGGCCGGCCGTCGCGCGTGCGGGTTTGGACCGTGAAGCGGACGGTTTCGCCCGGGGCGAGGTGGTCGCGGTCGGGGGTGAGGGAGACGTCCAGCCGTTGTTCGTCCAGCGCGACGGGCAGGCGCACGATGCCGCTGCGGAAGTCGGCCGGGGTGCCGCCCCGGGCGGGGCGCACGGTCAGCAGGGAGGCGTAGGCCACCGGGGCCATTTCGGGGGTGAGGGGGATTTCCAGCAAGGTGGTGGGCCTGGCGAGCCGCACCACCCGGTAGGTGAAGATGTGCCCCCGCGCCACGGTGAGCAGGGCGTAGGTCGGTTCGCCGAAGGGCCGGGGGGTCAGCAGGCGGGCGGTTTCGCCGGGGTGGTAGGCGGTTTTGTCGGGGATGAGGGGGAGGGTGTGTTCGCCCTGGGCCCAGAGGAGGGCTTCTTTGCCTGCCACCCAGAACCGCAGGGAAGCCTCGCGCCGGCGGCCGTCCTGATCGCGGGCTGCAGCGGTGAAGCGGTAGGTGCCGCTGTGGTCGGGGGTGAAGGTTACGGCGGCGCGGCCGTGGTCATCGGTGGTCAGGTCGGTGAAGGTGGTGACCGGCACGGTTTCCAGGGTGTTGTGCCAGCGCAAGATGCCGGCGGCATCGCGCTGCTGCACGCTGTGCCAGCGTTCTTCTTCTACCGTGAGCGTCAGGGGGTAGTGCGGCAGGGGGCGGCCTTCGGGGGTGAGCACCACCAGGTGGATGGTGGTCGGCTGGCCTGCGGTGCCCGTCCAGCCTTCGGTTTGCAGGCCGACGTAGACGTTGCTCTGGCGCACCACGATGGCGGTGTGGCCGTCGGCGGTGTTGCCGCCCGCGTCGGTGACGGAAGCCCATACGGTGAGCTGCCGGTCGCCGTCTTTCAGGGTGAGGGGCGCTTCTACGGGGATTGCGGCGTGCCCTTGCGCGTCGGTGGCGGCGTGGCCGTTCTGGGGGTGCTGTTCGGCAGCCTGGGAAGCGGGTGCGCCGCCGGTGAAGTAGAAATTCCATGCCCAGGCGGTGGTTTTCTGAAAGGTGTAGTCGGCCCACTCGTCGGGCGGGCGGAAGGTGAAGGGGTGCGTTTCCACGTGGTAGTTCACCGCGGCGCGGCCGACGGCGTCGCCGGCGTAGTAGGCGGCTTCCAGGTGCACGACGGTGCTGCCGCCGGGCATGAGGGCCGGGGTTTCCGGTTTGAGCCGGACTTCAAAAACCGGTTTGTGGTAGAGCGCCACCCGCACGCTGCCCCAGCCGATGGGGTCATCTTGGGGGGCGAGGCGGATGGTCCAGGTGTAGGTGCCGGGTGGGGCTTCATCGGCCAGCAAGACCGAGCCGTGGAAAGTGCCCAGCGCCGAAAGGGGCAGGCGCTGCTGGCTGATGATTTTGCCTTCGCGGGAGAGGCTGACCCACACTTCGGTGGCGTTGGGGAGGGTGTAGTGCAGGTCGCGGTTGCGGCGTATCACCCCTTTGAAGAAAATTTCCTGCCCGGGGCGGTAGAGGGGGCGGTCGGTGTAGATGAGGGCGGTGATCTCGCGGGCGCGGGCGTAGGCGGCTTCCCAGTATGAAGCGGCGAGGGGCTGCTGGAAATTGCCCGCCCCCCATTGGGCATCGGTGAAGGCGAAGCGGTCGGCCGTGTGCACCAGGGCGAAGCGGGCGGCGTGGGGCAGGTTGGGCCAGGAAGCCACGCCGTCGGTGCTGGTTGCGATGGTGCCGGCGGAGGTGATGGTGGGCGGGGAAGCGTGGGTGTTGGCGGTGAAGAGCTGCACCGGCAGGTCGGGCCGAGGGGCGCCGGTGCCCAGGTCGGTGGCCCATACCAGGGCATCGCCGGGGCCGGTTTCCAGGGTCAGGTTGTCGGTGGAAACCAGCAGCCAGTGGGCGGGGTCGTGCTCGTAGGGCGGATGGGGTTCTGCGTGCAGGGTGAGGCAGTAGGCGCCGGGGGGCAGGGGGCGGCCGCCGTTCAGGGCGCTGAGAGGAACTTTGAGGATCTGGAGGGTGTCGCGGGGCGCGGCGGCCACGGCTTTTGCCTGCCAGACGCCCACCGGCGGGCCTGCAGGGGTGCAGGTGTTGCTCCGGGCGAGGGATTGGACCATCGCCAGGTCGCTGACGGCGGCGTACAGGCTGAAGGTGGCGCTTTTCAGGTTGGCGTAGCGCAGCCCGATGGTTTGGGGGCCGTTGGCGCGCACGACGGTCGGCATGTAGGGCAGCAGCAGATCGGCGCGCGGCTGCAGATGGGCGGTGGTGATGCGGAAGGTGTAGGCCTGCTGCAGGGTGTGGCCGTAAACGTCGGGCAGGCCGGGCAGCAGCGTGATGGTGTAGGTGGTGCCTGCCGCCAATGAGCCGATGAAGAGGCGCCGGCCGTAGACCTGAATTTTGAGCGCGGAGGGTGCGGGGGCCACGCGAATGTAGCGCGCCGCGGCCTGGGCGTCGGGGTAGGTGTTGAACACTACGGTTGCCCAGGGGTCGTAGCCGCTCTGGGCCCGGCCGTTGGCGGGAACGGTGCTCAGGACACGCGGCAGGCCCACGGTGTGGAAGGCGAAACGGTAGGCGCGCCCGAGGTTGCCGCCATCTTCGCTGCGGGCGTCGGCGGCAACGGTGAGGATGTAGGTGGCATTGGGGCTGTAAAGGCTCTGGGGCGTGAGGGTCAGTTGGGTGTGGTCGTCGTTCCAGCGGGTGTGAAGCGGCGGAATGGGCGCACCGAGGGACGCCACTTTTACGGCCTGCCCGGTGGCATCCGGATCCATGGGCTGGCTGAAAGTGATTTGCAGCGCCGTGTCGAGGCGGACGTAATCCAGCGGCGTTGTTTCATCCAGGCGCCGGTGGTCGCTGTTTGCCCGAAGCACTTTGGCGGCGTGGGTGTGGAACGACCATGTGACCGGCGTGTCCAGGGCTTCCCCCTGCAGGGATTTGACGCCTGCGGGCAGGGTGACGGTGTAGGTGGTGTTGCTGGTGAGGGGGCGGCGGGGGTGGAAGGCGTAGATGGCCGTGCTGATCCAGGCGCCGGTGCCTTCCACGGCCGGGGAAATTTGGAGCGGCAGGGGGGCGGCGGCTTCGCGCGTGGTCAGCGGCACCACCGGTTTGTTGAACACCACCGTGATGTCGGCGTTGACCGGCGCGTCTTCGCTGTCTTCTGCCGGAAACACGCGCAGCACGGCAAACCGGGCTTCGGTGGTGTAGCGCAGGCGCAGGGGCGTGCGGAGGAGGGTGCCGTCGGCGGCCTGCAGGGCGGCATCAAGCACCACGGTGTAGGTGCTTGAGGGGGCTAAAGGGCGGGCAGGGGTGAAGCGCAGGGTGTGGTCGTCGGGGAAAGCAAAGGTGCCCGGGACGGGCTCCCCTTTCGCGGAAAGCATGTGGAAGGCCTGCCGCGCACGCGCGCGGGCGAGGGGGCGGCTGAACACCAGGGTGATCACGCCGGTGCGCGGGAGCGCAGCCCCTTTGGAGGGGAAAGCCTGCACCAGCGCGAAGGCGGTTGGGGTGGCCTGGGTCGCGGCGGCGAGGTGCGCGCCGGCGGCGCCTGGCCTTTGTGTGGAAGGCCAGGGCGTTGCGGGGCCGCAGGCTGCTGTCATGAAGAGAAGAGATGCCAACACGACCCCCGGGATGAGCCTGCGGAAGATAGACATGGGAACCTCCCAAACCACGTTGGGGCATCAGGGCCCTGATAACGGCTTCGTGCATTCTCAAACAAGGTTTTGGTAATTCGGAAAGCACAATCAGTCCTGCTTGTGGCAAGATCTCACCTCCCCCGATGAGCCGCGCTTGGCCTTCGGCTACGCTCAGGCCGGGCGCTCGGCTCATCTGCCCCCTTCCCTCAACTCCTCCCCTTGCTCCCCTCCCCGCGTGCGGGGAGGGGATGGGGGTGGGGTGAAGGGGGCGGCTCCGGCGGGCTGAGCGAAAGCGAAGCCTCGCCGGAGCGGAGGTAGGGAGAGATCAGGCAAAGCGACTTTGCCTTGAGTACCGCCGTGGGGTCTACACCCATGATCATGTTTGATTATGCATTAGACTTTATCCGGAAAATATGTCACGGTCTGCGCTGTGGCGCTCTCATGCATCTGGTGCGCTGTGCTTTTGTCGTATCCCTTCCCTGCCTCCCTGCTCTGCACGCGGGGAGGGGACGGGGGGCAACGCAGCGGCGTTATTTTGATTATAGCACGCGCGTTCAGCCCCGCCTTTGCCGGAGGCGGGGCTGAACGGATGGAGGAGATGGAAAAGAGGAGGCAAGCGCGGGGTTCAGGCGGCGAGGGTGAGGTCTTCTACGATGGCGCAGTCGTCGCCCATGAGGGTGGCCGTGTGGCCGGCGCGGCAGCGCGGGCACGGAACGTTCTGTTTGCGGGAAGCAAAGGTATAGCCGCAATAAGGGCATTCCTGAATGAAGGGCACGCGCCGGTAGGTAATGTGCGCCCCCTGGCAAACGGTGTCGGCAGCGTAGCGGTCCCAGTAAAAGCGCACCAGCCCTTCATCCAGCCCGGCGCATTTGGCTGCGGCGATTTTGACTTCCAGCACGGGTGTGTCGTGTGCCCGCCGGCAGGTTTCGCGAATGAGCCGCTGCACCAGCAGGGCTTCGCGGGTTTCCGTTTGGGTTGTCATGGGGCACCTCCGGGGTGAGAGCCCGCCCGCGGGGGGCGGGGCGGTTTCTGGTTTCAGTATCGCGCCCGATGGTGCGAGTATCAAGTGACAAAATTCACTATTTTGTCGGGCAGGTGTCACCTTTTGGAAAGCAGCGCGCTGCGCCGGGGGGGGCCTTGTGCGAGCAGGGTTTCCAGGGCGGGCGCATCGCGGGCGGCGAGGGCGGTTTCCAGGGCGTCCAGGGTGCTGCGAAAGCGGTGCAGGGCTTCCAGCACGGGGCGGCGGTTGGTGGCGAGGATGTCGGCCATCATGCGGGGTGGAGACGACGCCAGGCGGGTGGTGGAGCGGAAGCCGGGGCCGGCGATGCGGGCGGCTTCCGGAGGGGTGGCCAGGGTGAGGGCCAGGCTGAGCAGGTAGGGCAGGTGGCTGATGGCGGCGGCGTGGCGGTCGTGGGTGGCGGCGTCGAGCCAGAGGGGGCGCGCGCCGAGGGCGCGGGCCAGAGCGAGGCCGAACGCGCGGGCCCGCGCCGTGGTGCGGGGGAGGGGTGTGAGCACGAAAGGCGCATCGCGAAACAGGGGGGCCTCGGCGTGGGCGAAGCCGCCATGCTCTTTGCCCGCCATGGGGTGCCCGCCGATGGGGTCAAAGCGGGGGGGCAGGGCGGCCATGCGGGCGGTGATGGCGGCTTTGGTGGAGCCGACATCCAGCACGATGGCCTGGCCGGGGTGGAGGGCGGGCAGGGTGTCCAGCAGGGCAAGGATGGCGCGTACCGGCGCGGCCAGGACGACGACGTCGGCGTTGGGGAGGACGGCAGCAGGGTCGGCGGCCACGGCGTCCAGCGCGCCGCTGGCCCGGGCAAGGGCGCGGGCTTCGGGGTCGGGGTCGGCCCCCAGCAGGGCTGCACATTGGCCGCGCAGCGCCAGCGCCAGCGAGCCGCCAATCAGCCCCAGCCCCAGAATGGCGAGGCGCGCTTCATGCAGGGCAAAGTCGGCGGGGAAGTCGGCTTCGGCGGCGTCGGCTTCAGTCGGCGGCCACATGGGGCACCTCCCGCAGGGTTTCCCGCCCTACGGCCCGGGCGATGGCGCGCGCTTCGGCCACCAGGCGGGCGAAGCGCTCCGGCTTGAGCGATTGTGCCCCGTCGGAAAGGGCTTCGGCGGGGCGGGGGTGAACTTCTACAATCAGCCCGTCGGCGCCGGCGGCGATGGCGGCGCGCGCGATGGGCGCGACATAGGCCCAATGGCCGGTGCTGTGGCTGGGGTCTAAAATCACAGGCAGCGAGGTGCGCGCCTTGAGCGCGGGGATGGCGTTGATGTCGGTGGTGTTGCGGGTGGCCGTTTCAAAGGTGCGGATGCCGCGCTCGCAGAGCACCAGGTTTTCGTTGCCGCTGCTGAGGATGTATTCTGCCGCCAGCAGCAATTCGTCTAAAGTGGCGCTCATGCCGCGTTTGAGCAAAATGGGTTTGCCGCTGGCCCCCGCGGCTCGCAGCAGGGCGTAGTTTTGCATGTTGCGCGCCCCAATTTGCAGCATGTCGGCGTAGCGGGCCACCAGGGGCACCCGTTCGGGCGACATCACCTCGGTGACGACGGGCAGGCCGGTGGCTTCGCGGGCTTCGGCCAGAAGTTCCAGGCCGCGCTCCCCCAGCCCCTGGAACGAGTAGGGCGAGGTGCGGGGTTTGAAAGCGCCGCCGCGCAGGATGCTGGCGCCGGCTTCCTTGACGGCGTGGGCGGTTTCCAGCAGCTGGCTGCGGCTTTCCACGGAGCACGGCCCGGCCATGAAGACCGGCTCGGCGCGGCCGCCGATGGGCACGCCGCCAACCGCTACGGTGCGGTCGGCGGGGTGGAATTCCCGCGAAGCGAGTTTGTAAGGGCTGGAAAGCGGCACCACGCGCGCCACGCCGGGCAGCCGCAGGAAAGCGTCGGGCTCGGCGCGGCGGGCCTCGCCGACCACGCCGATGACCACGCGCTCTTCCCCCTGCGAGAGGTGGGGCTGGAAGCCGCGGCGGCGGACCGCCTGCAGTACGGTCTGGACGTCTTCTTCGCTCGCGTGGGCGTGCATCACGATCATCATAGGGCACCTCCAAACGGGTGGTTTCTCCCTGCCGGGGCTGAACGGTTACGGCTTAAAAATGAAAGGGCGAGGCCGTCAGACCTCGCCCGGACGCTCAGGGGCTTCCCTGCTCACGCGCCACGAACGGCCGGCGGCAGCGGGCCGTTAGAGATGGGGCGGTAATAATAGCCAAACGCGTGAAGAAGCAGGGCAGGTATGTTCATCGGAAGCAATTTTACGGCGAAAGGAGCGTTTCGGCAAGGTTTTTGCGGTCTTGCGCTCCGGCCGTTTTTCATGTATGCTTAAGGTAATGACCTTTTGGGGCACGTCCCCCCTTTCACCGTTCAGGAGGGTTTACGATGACCAAGCGAAGGCTGCTTCAGAGTGCCGCGGGCCTGGTGCTGGGGCTGCTCATGGCGTTGGGGCAGTCCTGGTTTCCGGCGCGCGGCGCGGTGCCGGGCTATGTGGGCTATCCTTATTTCTACATTGCCGCTGTGGTGCGCGATACCAGCGTAACCATCTTGCCTTACAATTTCCCGCCCAATGACACTTTCACGGTGCGGATGAACTACTACGGCACGTACGGCATCGGCGGCTATGTGGTGGATACCGTGACCACCGACGCCAGCGGTACGCTGAGCAAAACGGTGTTCAACGTGCCTGCCGGGCTGGCCGGGCAGGTGCGTATTGCCATCCGGCTGGAAAGCCCGACCACAGGCTACTATGCGTACAACTGGTTCTGGAACAATAACACTGCGGTGACGCCGACGGCCACCCCCAGCGCGACGCCGGCGCCTACCCCCACGGCGACGCCGCTGCCCTGGCCCGGCTATCCTTATTTCTTCATCACCGCGGTGGCGCGCAATGCCACGGTGACCATCAAGCCGCACAATTTCCCCGCCAACGATACCTTCACGGTGCGGATGAACTACTACGGCACGTACGGCATCGGCGGCTATGTGGTGGATACCGTGACCACCGACGCCAGCGGCACGCTGAGCAAAACCACTTTCAACATCCCGGCCGGGCTGGCGAACCTGGACCGCATCGCCATCCGGCTGGAAAGCCCGACCACGGGCTACTACGCCTATAACTGGTTCTGGAACTTTGACGCGACCGTGCCTGCTCCGTAATGGGCGGAGGGAAAGCGGGCAGGTTCCGTTTGCGGGGTGCGCCGCGGGTTGCCCGAAAGCCCGCGGCGCGCGTCGTCTTGCTCAGCGGGCGGGGGGCCTCTGGCGGAAGCCGCGGCCGCCGAAAAAGAGGATGGCTGCGACGCTGAGCAAAATAGCCCCCCATTTCAGCGCGGTGAGCCAGGGCGCCAGGGCTGCAAGGAAAGGCAGAGGGCGAGGGTAAGCCCACAGCAAAGCGGCGAGGCAGAGGTTTTCGCCGTAATCGGCTGCCAGGGCCAGCCACGGCAGGGCGAGCACGCGGCGGGCGCGCGCGGAAGGCGTTCCCCCGAGCGCCGCCAGCAGGAATACGCTCAGGGTGATAGCGTACACGAGGGGGTAAAGCGCGTCGGCCGTCAAATGCCCCCATGCGATGACGTTGCGCTGAGCCGGGGTCAGCCGGTGGAAGGCCTGCTGAAGGTCGGCGGGGGTGTAACCCAGGCGCACGTCGAAAACGGGCACGT
>Ga0256829_1001900_pt1 | contig 16263 bp, 16 predicted proteins | sample 131447metaG_FD_185979 | JGI IMG/M metagenome (GOLD analysis project Ga0256829, IMG submission 185979) | Hydrothermal vent microbial communities from Lau Basin, Pacific Ocean - 131-447 | ecosystem: Environmental > Aquatic > Marine > Hydrothermal vents | place: Pacific Ocean: Lau Basin | collected...
TGAATCTATTAGAGAGTCTCATTTAGACTCAAAAATAACTTATTTTTTAGTTATTGATAAACGTATAGAAAACTTCTCTTTTTCATACTTTAATCTTTTAAAAAATAGATTTACAACGATAAGTATTCCCATAGTTGTTCAAGATGATAGTGTCACGACACAAAGTGACTTAAAACCAAAAGACCAATCCAAAGAACGATTAAAAATGAGTATTGCGGCAGTTGTAGCACTTATAAGCTTTCTTTTTATTCTTTGGAGAAGAAAATATATTTATTTAATACTATTGATCATTCCTCTCATCTATATAGCTTATTTGGCAATTCCAGAACAAGAGGTCTGTATCAAACAGGGAACACTTATTAGACTTTTACCTGTAAACAATGGAACAATCTTTGAAACAACACAGACAAATATTACACTCTTAAAAGAAGGAAGTGTAGCTAATTTTGTCAAAGTAAAATTACAAAATGAAAAAATAGGATGGGTGAAAAATGAAGATATTTGCACATATTAGTTGGCTGTATGCAACTACTATTATATTTATTGCTATAGCTTTATCTATCATACTATTTTATATACTACCTCGTCCCTATCCTAGAAAAATTTCAAACTGGATTACAAGGCTTATCACCTTTTACTCTACCACAGTAAAAGGAGAAGAAGATCCTGATGCTCAAATGTTTCTACTCAACCATCAAAGTGATATAGATGTAGGTGTATTTGAAACTAGTACAAAAACAGATATGACTTGGGTTGCAAAAAAAGCACTTTTTAAAGTACCTTTTTTTGGTTTAGCGATGAGTCTCCCTGAAGATATAGAGATAGAGAGAGAGAGTAAAACAGCTTTAGTAAAACTCCTTCGTGCAGTCAAAGATAGAGTAGCCAAGAAACGTACTATTGCTATGTTCCCAGAGGGAACAAGAACAAAAAATGGTCGTATGCTCCCTTTCAAATCAGGTGCAAAATTTGTTGCTGATAAATACCAACTCAAAGTACAAGCAGTTGTTTTAGTAGATACACTGAGCTGTTATAATCTTAAAAAATTTCGTTATGTGCCAAAAAACATAACAGTTGTCTTTATGGATTCTTTTATAGCTGATAAAAATGATAAAAACTGGTTAAAAGAGTTACGAGTAAAAATGCAAAAGGTGTATGATGATGAGCTGGCAATCAATTCTAGTAATAGGTAGTGGTGGATTTATAGGTGCTGTACTTCGTGCCTATTTAAATGGATTTATTTCACATAAAGTCCCTCATGTCCTTCCCTTTGGAACACTTGGTGTCAATCTTATTGGAAGTTTTATCATGGGCTGTCTTTTTGCCTACTTTATGTATGTTAATGTTCTTTCAGTACATATGAAATCATTTTTAACTACCGGTATGCTTGGGGCATTAACAACCTACTCCACATTTGCAATAGAGACCTTTTGGCTTATTGAGGGTGGCAGTATTCTCTTAGCAATCACAAATATGCTTTTAAATGTTTTTGGAACAATCTTAATGGCAGGTAGTGGTTTTTACTTAATCAATAATTTTTTTAAATCTTAATAATGTCATCTGCACACCACTGTGCTAATTGTATATCATGAGTTATGAGCAGCATTGCCATTGAGTCTAAGTGCTGCATTAGCATCCCCATTACTTCTAACTGTATGACATTATCTAGTGCAGAAGTTGGTTCGTCTAAAAGAAGTACATCAGGTTGCATCAAAATAGCACGTAAAATAGAAGCACGCTGTAGCTGTCCTCCTGAGAGTTCATGAGGTAACTTTAAAAGTAAATCATACTCCAAGTTCATAAGCTTTAAGTACTTGTGTAACTCCACTACAGAAGCAACATCTGCTATTTGATTAAGAAGTGTGTAACTCGGATGAAAAGAACTATAAGGGTCTTGAAAAACTTGTGAACATCTCATACTCTCAACTTTTCCGCTCAGGGGTTTTAAGTTGCCATGGATCAGTTCAAATAGTGTACTTTTTCCTGCACCACTCTCACCAACTATTGCCTTAAGTTCACCACGGTGTAAAGTTAATGATAAATCACTAAAAAGGAGTTTATCCTTTTCATAGCCAAAAGATAAATTTTCAACCTTGAGTAAGTGAGGCATAAGCTTTTACTAACTCTTTGTATAAAACATCAGGTTTAATATCACCATTCTCTTCCCAAATTCGCTTCATAACAACATTATCTTCTTCTCCTGCCCAGATCTTAATATAGGTACCATCTTTATATCCATTATCTTGACGGAATTGATTTAAAATATTTTTTCCCACATAGAGTCTATATAGTGTTTCAAGATCTAAACCACTCATAACAACTAAATCAAAAAACTCAGATATTAATTTTTCTAGCTCCAAATCTTCTTGTGAAATTGCAAGTCTAATAAGATTTTCAACTTTTTCAATTACTACATTTTGTGAAGCAAAAAACTCCTCTTGTACATCTACTTTTGTAAATGAATCTAACTCAGAGATATTAATAGCCAAGTCTTCTATGCCACCACGTAAAGTCATACTATAGTTTTGTATAGCTAAACTCATAATAAAGTGCCAAACATCTACAACTTCAATCTGGTGGTTCTCCCAATCTGGTTCAGCATTAAGTGCTTTCCAGTGTTTCCAAGAAAAACTATCTACCATTTCAGCACACTCCATATAAATACAGCGTCTCCAATTAATAGTTTTTCCATTTTTTGTTATGCCCTTTGTCCAATCTTCTCCATTGGTAGCATCATTTAGTTGATTTTGCAGTTGAAGCATAAGTAGTATCTTATCCATAGCACTCTCTTTATTAAAAATTTGTTTATTTTATCTAATATGCTAAGATTCTACACTTAAAAAGGTATTTATATGAAAAGAATTAACTGTAGAAGATGTTTGCACTATTTTGTTACTTGGGAACCACAAAAGCCACATGGATGTAAATCGTATGGTTTTAAATCACATCAAATGCCCTCAATGGTGGTTTACCAAAGTAGTGGAGCTCCCTGTCACCTATTTATAGAGAAGAAAACACAGAAATAATATTTTTTTAAATAATGCTTATACTCACATCTCCACCAACTACTAAGGTGTCTCCCTTAATTATTTTTGCACGTTTACGAAGTTCTACTTCACCATTTCTTTCTACATAACCATCAGCGACAATCATTTTCGCTTGGGCACCTGTGTCTACTAGGTCTAACACTTTTATGAGTTTAAAAAGCTCTATATATTCATCTTTAAGTTCAAATTTCATCATTTTCTCAATATCCTAATTTTTAGATTAAAGAAACTATAGCATTTTAGTGCTATAATTGAGATTATGCAGATAGCTTCAAACTCATTATACAACATCGGGTCTAACTATACCATCAAACTCCAAGACGATAAAACACTTGTCATTGATGATGATCCAATAGCAAAAGAGAGAGCTAAAAATAAAAAAGAAGCTTTTACAAAAGCAGAAGAAAAGAAGGCACTAAAGTCAAAAAAATCTTCTCCTGAAAAACTTAGCACAGATGAAAAACGTTTAGTAAAAGATCTATCATCTCGTGACTCAGAAGTTAAGGCACATGAAGCAGCACATCAAGCTGCAGGTGGTGGTCTAGCAGGGGCTGCTTCTTACACCTACCAACAAGGTCCAGATGGAAAAATGTATGCCATTGGTGGAGAAGTGTCCATTTCTACTCCATCGGGTTCAACTCCAGAAGAAAAGCTGAAAAATGCTAGGACACTTGCTTCAGCTGCTTTAGCAGCAGGTAGTCCATCCCCTCAAGACTTCTCAGTAGCGGCTAGTGCGAAAAGTATGGAGACCCAGGCACTTCAAGAGATAACTAAAAAATCTCAAGAAAAATTAAATGGCACTTCAGCATACAAAGAAGCTTCTCTTCCTACAGCTCAGAGTCAAAGTTTAGATATTTCAGCTTAATTTTTTACTCAAAAAACTATTAATTTGATTTGCGAACATCTCAGCATCCTTACTTGAAAAAGGTTTGGGACCCTTAGTAATCTCACCACTTTCACGAATTTTATCCATCAAATTTCGCATCGCTAAATACTGCTTTATATTATCAACACTATACAGTTCTCCACGATGGTCTATTGCATGTGCTTTTTTTGTGATTACTCTATCTGCTAGGGGGATGTCTGCTGTGATAACTAAATCGCCCTCTTCTAAAATCTCTACTATCTTGTTATCAGCTTCATCTGAACCTGCATCCACTACCATATAGGAAACATATTGACTTTTACCTAAATTTATCTTTTTATTTGCAACTACTATAGTTTCTAAACCTAAACGCTCTATTTGTTTAAGAAGTATTGGTTTTAAGAGATTAGGAAAAGCATCACCATCTACATATATTTTAAACATTTATGAGCTCCAATTTTTCTTTTCGTGTAAGTTTTTTTATAGCATACTCCCGTTTACTTGCACTACTTCTGTCTTCACTTTTTTCACTATAGACAAGTTCTACTGGACGGCGAAGTTTTGTGTACTTTGCCCCTTTTTGTGAGCTATTATGCTCCTCTACTCTTCGAGTTATGTCCGTTGTTATACCTGTATATAAGGTCTCATCACAACATTTTAGTATGTAGACAAAATAAGCCATGAGCACCCTTACTTTTTTTAAACAAATTCTACTATAATATTCATTAGATTTCTGTCATAAAAGGATTATATTTTGGCATATACTTTAGAAAACACTCTTGTAATTGGCATCTCAGCAACTGCTCTCTTTGATTTAAGTGAAGCTGATAAGCTCTATAGAGAAGAGTATAAAAAGCACCCTGATACAGCCATAGAGATATACCGTGATTTTATGCGCAAACACGAAGATGAGACACTCCAAACAGGTATTGGATTTCCTTTAGTTGAAGCATTACTTAACCTCAATAGATATCAAAAAGAAAAAGAAACTCCCTTAGTTGAAGTTGTCATAATGTCGCGTAACTCTCCAGATACAGGTGTGCAGGTTTTAAATACTATACGCAAGTTAAATCTAAACATTACTCGTTCTGCTTTTACAGCAGGGGAATCTAGTGCAGACTACCTTGAAGCATTTGAGGTAGACCTTTTTCTTACAACGAATGAGAGCGATGCACAAAAAGTGATAGACCAAGGGATATGTGCTTCGGCTGTCTTAAATATACCACCATCTTATAAATGTAATACAAGCAGTGAACAAGTTCGTATAGCTTTTGATGGAGATGCCGTACTCTTTGATGAAAGCAGCGAACTCGTTTTTAAAGAAAAAGGGATAGAAGCATTTCATAAAAATGAGAATGAGGCACAAAATACTCCAATGAACAAGGGACCTTTCGCCACATTTCTTCTCAAACTCGCTAAACTCCAAGAACGCTTACCTATGAAAATGGAGTTTTCACCGGTAAGAATAGCTATTGTCACAGCTAGAAATGCACCTTCTGACCTTCGTGTTATAAAAACATTAAGACATTGGGGAGTTTATGTCGATGAGGCTTTTTTTCTAGGTGGTTTAGAAAAAAGCAAGATTCTCAAATCTTTTAAAGCACATATTTTTTTCGATGATCAAGACATTCACTTAAAGAACTCCTCATTAGTCGTTCCCTCTGGAAAAGTTTTATATCCTTCTTCTTCTAGATTGAAAGATACTAATCTGGCATAATAGTATCATATCGTAACATTTTCACTGTTATACATTGTTAAAGTTATCAAATAATTAAAAGTTATATTATAATCACATAAACAATACATTATTTCTGTACAGGGCTAAGATATGCAAAAAAACAAAATTCTAATTGTAGAAGATGATGAGATTACATCTCTTAACTTAAATATGTCTCTTCAAAAACAAGGCTACAGTGTTGTAGCCGTTTGTGACAATGCTGCATCAGCCAAAGTGAAAATAAATACTACAAATCCAGATATAGTTATAGTTGATATTTCATTAGATGAAAGTAGTGATGGAATAGACTTAGCAAAGATTATTCGCCAGAAGTACCAACTTCCTTTTATCTTTTTAACTTCATACTCTGATGATGCTATTATTGCCAAAGCAATTGAGACAGAACCTTATGGCTATATTGTCAAGCCTTTTGATCCAGCTTCACTCCATGCAACCATTCAGATGGCACTTTTTAAATTTCAACAAGAGAACCAACGTAAAGATAATATTGACTCCTTAAAGGTTGATAAACTCAACTTAGAAAAGCTTCTCTATTCTAAGCGTGCTACTGATAAACCGATAGTTCCTTTCGCTACTGATTATCACTTAGACATTAGTATTTGTGAAACTTTCTACCAAGGAAAGAAGATAAAACTGACAAAAAAAGAGAATGCTTTCTTACGTCTTCTTGTTGCACAACTAGGAATAGTAGTTAGCTTTGAGCAAGCTATGAGCTATGTTTGGGATGAGACTGGAGCCACTGAAAATAGTGTGAGAACATTAGTCTGGCGTTTACGAAAGAAACTTACTACAGATATCATCAAGAATGCCTCTGGAATTGGTTACTACATCGAAGAGTAGAGAAGAATAAACTTCTCTATACTACCTTGATTGCATCTAAACTCTTTTTTATGACTTCAAAACAGGCTTCATACTCATAAGTACTGTTCTCCTCTTTTGCCATCGACTCCATTGTACTTGCTGATTCTTGTATAATTTTTATTCTAAAGTTTGCACTAGAACCTTTGATGGAGTGTGCTAATTTTGCTATTTTAGTATACTCTCTGTTTTTGATCTCTTCGTACAACTCAGGAAGAACTCTGTTCATTTTATTTATAAAGAGTTTTACAAGAAGCATCAACTCTTCACTACTGAGCATAAGCTCTTTTGTAAGTTTTTTAGTATCAAGTCCTAGTATAATCTCTTGATTTTCTTCCTCTGCTTCTAGTACTCGAGAAGCATCCTTATCTATTTTTAAATAATTTGAAAATACACGTTCTAACTCTCGTAATACAATAGGTTTTCCTAAAAAAGCATCAAATCCGCTTAATAGACCTCTCTCCCTCGCGCCTTTTATAACATTAGCAGTAAGTGCAGAGATAGGAGTATGTTTTATGCCTTTACTCTCTTCATATCGAATAATTTTTTGAACTGATTCATTTCCATTCATAATAGGCATCTGTTCATCCATTAAAATCAGATCATATTTATGAAGTTTATAAAGTTCGAAAGCTTGAAGCCCATTATGTGCTATATCAAAAGACAAGCCATACTTTTTTAGCACTATTTTTATAAGCTCTTGATTTGCTTCATTATCCTCCGCAACCAGAATATGCCCTTTATATCGTTGTAAAATACCACTCGTATATTCAGAATCTTTACTTGGATAGACTAACTCTAAAAATTTTGTATGTATTTTTGAACAGTATAGAGGATAACACATACTGACAATATGTTCTACATCATCAAAAGAATCATACTCTCTACTCATTATCGCTATAAACTTCTTATTACTCGCTAGTACCTTATCCTGAATATCTTTATTAGTATCTTCATACACAAAAAGTCCTACATCAAAATGACCATTAAATTCACTAACAACTTTTATATCCATACCAAAAATAGCTGCATACTTTAAAAAAGAATCATGTTTATAATTCGTAATATTATCTTTAGCAAGCAATTGCATTTTTAATTGTCTAAAGTCATCAATATTTTCAAATATTTGACATTCTTGAGTCGTCGCTTTTATTGGGATTTTCATTATAAAAGTACTTCCCACCCCTAACTCTGATGTAACGCTTACTGAACCATTCATTTTTTCAGCTAACTGATGACAGATAGAGAGACCTAGACCTGTTCCACCATTATTAGCATGTTCACTATACTCTGCTTGTGCAAATGCCGTAAAAATTTTCTTAATATCTTCTTCATATATACCGATACCATTATCTTTAACACTCACTTGTAAAACAGACGCTTCATAAGAAGCATTTACTTCAATGACACCTGATTCTGCTGTAAATTTGACTGCATTACTTAAAAAGTTTGAGAGTATTTGCTTAATTCGCAGTGCATCACCATAAAGTTCTATAGGGATAAGAGGGTCAATAAAAGAAGTTATAGTTATATCTTTGGCATTGGCACTTCCAATAAAAAGCTCCATAGTATGACTCATCTCTTCATGAAGGGAAAAAACTTTTTCTTCAATAGTAAATTCACCACTTCGTAATTTTGAAAAATCCAATATATCATTAATGATACTCAAAAGGTTTTCACCACTATTATGAATAATCTCAAGATAATTCCTATGTTTCTTTCCTATGTTTTCATCGAGTAATAAATTTACAAAGCCTAAAATTGCATTTAATGGCGTTCGTATCTCATGTGACATATTTGAAAGAAAGTATTCTCGTGCTTGGCTTGCTTGCAGTGCATCTTGTCGGGCGTCTATGAGTTTTTGAAAAATAGTATCTGTATAGAACTTTAAAATGCCTTTGAAGTTTTCATCAAACACATAAGATATTTCATCAAAAAGTTCTTTAGAATTTAGCTCGGCATCATAAGAAAAGTCAATCATCGACCGGCGAAAATGAGAACAAATTTCGAAGAGTTCATCAGCACTAATTTCTCTTTTTTTAAGATAACTGAGAAGCTCTTGCATCACCGGACAGTTCCCTATTTCTACATCACCAGCAATCACACCCATAAAATAGTCAAACACTCCACTCGCATATTTTTTTAAAAAATACTCTCTATTGATACCATGAAGTTCTAGTATTCTTTTTGGAGCAGAGTAAGAAACCCATTGCCTCAGTATTGTATCTTTTGATTGTACAAAAGTATGTTGTAGGGAACTAAGACAAAGGATATTTTCTTGCATAAACTCTTCTCTATGATGGATTTACTAAAACGTATGAGACAATCATAATCACACTTAGCTTAACTAAAGATATAATGGTCGTGCCAATAATGTTTCCTATCTGACAAGAGGTACATGAAGTGTATTTTTTTCCTTCATACTGTGCATAAAAAAAGTAGCCTATATTTAAAGTAAGTAGTACAAAAGATGCATACAGCTGATACGACCAGAGTGTACTTAAAAGTACTTTGTCTTGAAGAAATAAAGAGACTCCAATAAGAAGTGCCATAACAAGCATTGAGATATTTATAACTTTTAAAATTTTATCTCGGTGAAAAGAGGTAGGACAGAATTCCGAAATTGCCACATCAGAACCAAATTCTAACTGTAGCTCAAATTTTTTTTTCTCTTCAGGGCTAAGTTTTGGTAAAAAGCTTGAACCAAAAGTATAGTCTATCTTTCTTTGGATAGTTGCACTTAAGACACCATCTACTTTTAAAACGGCATTGTGAGCTTCTCTATCTTGATAGACTACACTTATTTTATCATGACGTAGTACATTTGCACTCAAATTTCGAAAATATGCTGTTGTTTCAATATTGGTTTGTTTACCCTCATGACTTACTACTCTAGGATTAATCATCTCCAGCAAAGAGCCATCTTCATTTTTAACTACAACAATATTATAATAACTCGCAATTTGAAAAGCAGCTAATCCCTCAAGACTATTGTGCTCTATAGTATCTCTCATATCTTCAATCAATGCTACAATATTTTCATCAAATACTCTAACATCAGTTGCATACTCTACACTTGGAGGTGTAGGGTATCTGATGATTTCTTTTTGCATTAGTGCTTACTTTACTTAGTGACTTTTACCAACAACAATAATCATTTTAATGTTGATAAATATAAAACGAATTGCTTGCCAAACAATACATGTACGTAATTTTTTCTGAAAAGCACCGGGTATCATAGTTGTATAATTTTGCCCATATGCCTTTATGTTTTTTTCATCTTCTAGTGCCAAAGTATATCCTTTATATTATATTTTTTATATTTTTCTTATTCTGGAATAAGACCCCAACCTAATTTAAGTTTCGCTTTATAGAGGAACAAGTGATGTAAAATGTGCTTTATCCAGTGTCCTGCAAGACCAATTTCACCAAAGGTATACTCAGTATCACGTCCTGTTCCTGGATACTTCTCAAAGTCTGGAACAACAGGGTACATAGTCATCGCTGCCGCTGTACCATTGAAAAGTCCTTTACCAGTTGAAGCCACACATGCTGCACCCATATCAGCCATACTTGCCTCATGTAGATGTACATTTTCTCCTTGTAAGATACGATCACAAATAGAACGTGCAACAGCTTTACCTATGATACCTGAAGGCATACCAGTTCTTGGAGGTGTTGGACTGATTGGAGTGCCATTTGGAGACTTCATTGGTTTGGAGATAGGGTGTGGAGGAGCAAAGGCAATACCACAAGCAAACATATTGTCATAAGTAGGATTTTGATAAGTTTTTGGCCAATCACTTGCTTTCCAATTCTCATAAGCACCTGCTGCATAATTTGCATCTACTTTCATAAAGCCATTTGGAGCGAAAATAGTATCTGTAATGTCACTTCCATCTTTGCCAAAGGCTTTGAGACCAACACCAGCAAAAGGAGGAATAAGCATAGCGAAGTCGAACTCTTCTTCACCTGACTCACCATCAAGAAGCTCATAATGTACTTTTCCTGATTCTACCTTATTGACATGTGCTCCAATAATCCAATCAACATTGCGTTCAGTAAAAAGAGACTCTGCGAAAATCTTTGAACTTACCGAGAAACCCATCGATTTCATATGTAAACCGCCAACACCAAAATCTCCTAAAAAGGATTCATTCGATATCCACTTAATATCTGCTCTCTCACGGACACCAGCCTTCTTGAGCTCATGTTCTATGTTGAAAATATATTCAAAAGCAGCTCCTTGACAGGTACACATTCCATGTCCTGTTCCAATTAAAAACTTTTGTCGTTCGCCATTTTTCATTTTTTCTATAGACTTTGCGAGTTCGGATGAAGCATGAACTGCATGATCAGGAGTACATACGGAAACAGTATGTTCACCAAGTTGGGTACCTTCACCTAGCCCTTGTGTCGCGCCAAAGTTTAGTTTTGGTCCAGTCGCATTGATAATGTAGTCATACTCTAAATTTTCAACTTCACCTATCTTGTCTTGACCTGTAAATTCTACGGTTACAAAAGGTTTTTCACTACTCTCATTCCCTTGAGGATTTAAAGAGATAGCTTTGGCTTGTTTGTAAGATATACCAGCCTTTGCATACACAGGAGCAAGTGCAAAAGTCACCTCATCTTGCGACATTTGACCTACACCAACCCATATATTTGAAGGAATCCAATTCCATTGTGAGTTTGGTGTCACAACTACTACCTCATGAGATGAGCCCAACCATTTCGCTGCGAAAGTTGCAGCTGTATGACCAGAAACCCCTCCACCTAAAACAACTACTCTTGCCATATCAACATCCTTTTTGTTCTTAAATTATAAACTTACTTTATCAAAAAACAATCATAAACTTATCACATTTTCTATTTTAGGATTTTACTTATAATCTCAAAACTATTTTTAGATAAACTCTGTGTAGAAACGACACGCTCTAACTCTTCTTTCATAAGTACTTTGTTGTGAGTATTCATTCTAGTATAAATTTTAAATGCACCAGCAAGTCCTGAAGCCATTTGTGCATTTATTTTATCTATTTCGATGATTTTATCTGCTACAAAAGTGTACCCTGTACCATCTTTGGCATGAAAATATTTATAATTTCGAGCAAAAACACCTATGAGTGATCGTACTAAATTTGGAACTTGCTCATCATAAGCTGCATCGTTTTGTAGTGTTTTAACACGACCAAGAGTACCTGTTCTATGCGAAGCTGCAAGTATAGAAAAGTACTTATTCATCACTAATGTTTCATCCTTGTATTTACTATAAAAATCACTGAGTGCTCCCTCGCTATATTCAGAATGTGCATTCTCTAAAATATCTAACGCGGTTACTCTATCACTCATGCTCTGTGCTTCTTCGTACTGCTTTTTTGCTAAGAGTGCAACAGATTCACTCTCTCCTCCTGCAAGAACTCTCAAGATTCTGTTTTTCAGGCTACGTTTACCCATACTTATACTATCAAGTTTTGCTTCACACTCATGGTATTTAGTGTACAGTGCAAGAAGTTCACCATGGTATTTCTCTGCTAATGCTTTTGCCAACTTCTCTTTTGCAGTATATATAGGCTCAAAATCTACCTTTACTTGACGTTGCATAAGAGTAGAAACAGAAGGGAGTTCCAAAAGAAGTGCTTTATAAGCCAAATCTGTGTCTAACGCCATTAAATGCCCATAGGACTCTATAAATGCAGGGTTAATATCTGCACCCTCCATCATAGACTCAAGTGTCTGCACTGCAAAACTCTGTGCTGCTTCATACTTTATGAAACTGTTTGTATCGTGTTTAATTAAAAAAGCAAAATCAACTGCCTCTTGTTCTACTATAATTGGTGCAGAAAAATCTCTGTTAATACTAAGTGTTGGCTGAGTTGCTAATCCTCTATAAGTAAATGTTTCTCTTTTTTTGGAGATGATAAGCATTTTATTAACAACTTCCTCTCCTTCTGCACCTAAAAGTGCTATTTTCAAGGGATAGTAAAATGGTTTTTGTTCTGATCCATTAACCGCGTTAGGGATTATTTGCTCAAGTGTCAGTCTATACTCACCCTTACTAAACTCTTCACTTACTTTGAGCCTTGGTGTTCCGCTCTGATGGTACCAGTTTTTAAACTGCGTTAAGTCAAGCCCGCTTGCCTCACTCATAGCCCATAAAAAGTCATCCGTAGTCACAGCTTGTCCATCAAAACTTTTAAAGTAGAGGTCAGTCGCCTTACGGTAAGTCTCTTCACCCAAAAGTGTATGTATCATTCTTATAACCTCAGCACCCTTTTCATAGACTGTTGATGTATAAAAATTGTTCATACTAATGTAAGATTTTGGTTGAATAGGGTGTGCTGTTGGTGAAGCATCTTCTACAAACTGACGTTCTCGAAGTCCTTTGACATCTTCTATTCTCTGCACCTCTCTCGAGTTTAAATCTGCAGAAAAAGATTGGTCACGAAAAACAGTAAGGCCCTCTTTAAGAGTAAGCTGAAACCAGTCACGACAAGTTATACGGTTTCCTGTCCAGTTGTGAAAGTACTCATGTGCGATAACCGACTCAATTCCCATATAGTTCGCATCACTTGCTGTATCAGTATCCGCAAGAACATAAGCCGAGTTAAAGATATTTAGCCCTTTATTTTCCATCGCACCCATATTAAAACTATCAACAGCTACGATGTTATAAATCTCTAAGTCATACTCACGACCATATTTTTCTTCATCCCAAAGCATTGCTTTTTTAAGTGATGCTAGTGCATGAAAACATTTAGATTCATTGCCTAAATCACAGTAAATATTTAGCGCTACTTTCTCTCCAGAAGCTGTAATAAACTCATCGCTTATACTACCCAAGTCACCCGCAACAAGGGCAAAAAGATATGAGGGTTTTTTATGTGGATCTTCCCATGTAACACCATGCCTACCATCAAAACTATCATGGCACTGTTTTTTGTTTCCATTACTCAGTAGAACTGGATACATCTTTTTATCCGCCATAACAGTTGTAGTAAACACACTCATCACATCAGGGCGGTCAAGGTATGGCGTTATGCGTCTAAAACCTTCTGGTTCATTCTGTGTACAAAAAATTGTTCCTGATTTATAAAGACCTTCAAGTTCTGTATTGTTCTGGGGATAAATTTTATTTTGAATCTTAATACTAAAAATTTCAGGGATATTTAAAATTGTAAGGCTCTCTTCACCTAAGATATAACGACTCTCATCTATTTCTAAATCATTTATATATACACTCAATAGTTCTAAATCAACCGCATCTAGTCGCAGATGTTTTTCACTTAAGTTTTCTTTTTGCATAGACATCACTGATGTCACTAAGGCATACTCTTCAAACAGTTCGAAGACAAGGTTCACGCTTTCTATACTAAAGGCAGGTTTTTCATAGTTATGGAGATATATTTCTTTTATTTCACTCATTATTTCTCTTTATTTACATTTTTTTGTATTATAACTAAAATCTTTAGGGAAATTAAACTCTTGTACTGTTTTACTAAACACTTCATCCAAAGAAGCACTCAAACAAAGCTTCTCTTTTGTGTATGGATGGAGAAACGATAAGCTGATGGCGTGAAGTAAAAGTCTGTGGATGCCATACCTCTTGCGTATAAAAATATTATGCTCCCCTCGCCCATACTTTGTATCACCCAAAAGATGATGATTTATATGTTTCAGATGTCTACGGAGTTGATGTTTTCGCCCTGTTTGTGGTTTGAGCTCTACTAAAGAGTATCTCACAGTGTCATACTTACCTACTCGCTCTTGTAGCTCTACTTGTCCTAAACATCTGTAATGTGTTAGAGCTTCTTTAGCCTCTTTGACTTGACTTGCATCTTTGTCACTTATCTTGTCAGGTTTTTCCTTAAGAGGATGGTTTATAACGCCCTCTGTATTCACATACCCACGACAAATAGCAATATATATTTTTTCTATGGTGTGCGAGGAGAACTGCTCACTTATGAGTTTTGCAGTGTGGCTGTCGAGTGCAAAAAGGAGCACTCCTGAAGTTGGTTTATCTAAACGATGCACAGGATAGACCCACTGCCCTATCTGTTCACTCAAGATTTTCATAGCAAAATATATCTCGTGTTTATCTATCATAGACTTATGCACAAGCAGACCACTAGGTTTGTTTATGGCAACTAAATACTCATCTTTAAAGAGTATCTCTAGTCTATACTCTTTAAACACTAGCCATCGCGCTTAGTTGTTTTTCTCTTCTTCTTAGTTGCTTTCATCTGTTTTTTTGTTGTAGGTACACTGCTTGTGTTTTTGTTGTATTGACGCTCTTTTTTGCCTGAACTGCGTTTATGTTCTGCTTTGAGTTTTACCTCATCCACATCCTTGCGTCGTATGCTAGGGTCAGGCTCAAATCCCTCTACACTCTCTTGGGGAATTTTTTGTCCTATGAGTTTTTCTATCTCTTTTATGTCATACTTTTCATAAATGTCAATAAGACTAATAGCCTCACCCTCACGACCAGCACGTCCAGTACGTCCAACGCGATGTACATAATCTTCAGGTATAGAAGGGAGTTCGTAGTTTATAACATAAGGAAGATGTTCTATGTCTAGTCCACGTGAAGCGATGTCCGTTGCTACAAGTACTTTAAAAACACCCTCTTTGAACTGCGTTAGAGTTTTTAAGCGGTTTGCTTTGGTTTTATCTCCATGGAGTACACCACATTTCAGACCATCTTTTTTAAGCTCAACGACAAGCTCATCTGCACTTTTTTTCGTACGAGTAAATACTAAAACTTGAGGATAATTTCGAGAGCCAATTAAGTAAGCTAAAAGTTCTGCTTTACGAGCTGTATCAACCAAATAAGCCACTTGGTTTATGGTATCAACAGTGCTGTTTTTCTTCCCTGTCTCTATAAAAGCAGGTTTGGTGAGGATAAGCTTAGAGAGTTTACGAACTTTTTCGCTATAAGTAGCAGAAAAAAGAAGTGTTTGATGGCGCTTAGGCAGAAGGGGATGGATTTTGCGTATATCTTTTGTGAAACCCATATCAAGCATTCTGTCCGCTTCATCAAGAACAAATGCTTCAACATCACTAAGACTCAACCCACTCTGAGTGTGTTCCATAAGTCGTCCAGGTGTAGCAATGAGTATTTCCACACCCTCTTTAAGTTTTTGCTTTTGCTTGTCTAAATCTTTACCACCGACTAAAATCATTATCTTGATTTTCATATTTTTTGCAAATTTTTCTAAATCTTCAAAAATCTGAATACTAAGCTCACGAGTAGGTGCGAGAATAACAACCCGAACCCCTTTTTCCTCAAGAGGCTTACGCAAGCGTTGTAAAAGTGGCAGACCAAAGGCAGCAGTTTTTCCCGTTCCTGTTTGAGCCGTAGCAAAAACATCACTCTTTGCCAAAACTAAAGGAATAGCTCGTGTTTGTACTGGAGTTGGTTTTTCATACCCCATATCTTTCACCGCACTAAGCAGTGGTTTTATAATTCCTAGTTTTTCAAATGACATAATCTACCTTCTTCTTTATAAAATAGACTTCTTTCATAAAGAACTCTAATGGAATTTTACCATAGTTTTAGCTTTTTATGCTGTCTCTTTTTAGTGACAAATTAGATCTCCATACTGAAATTTGATAACTTTGTGATATAATTGCATAAATATATAAGGCCTAATCAATAATTTTGAACTTTTTAAATACTTTTATCTACAAAACTTTGCGTCTTGGCATAAGACAAACAGATAGTGAATCATTACAACTCAAAAAGATTTCCATTTCTA
>Ga0256829_1001901_pt1 | contig 16263 bp, 13 predicted proteins | sample 131447metaG_FD_185979 | JGI IMG/M metagenome (GOLD analysis project Ga0256829, IMG submission 185979) | Hydrothermal vent microbial communities from Lau Basin, Pacific Ocean - 131-447 | ecosystem: Environmental > Aquatic > Marine > Hydrothermal vents | place: Pacific Ocean: Lau Basin | collected...
GTATCTGGGAAAAACTCTTCGTCCTGCCCGAAGATACCATCGTTTATCCGGGACACGGCCCTGATACAATTATAAGTCAGGAAAAATTGCACAATCCTTTTGTAACCATTGGCATGGAATAAATGGACCTACCAGGCAAAGACCATATCTATCTGGCCCCTTTTCAGGGTATTACCACCCATGTTTTCCGGGAAGTTTATACAAGATATTTTACCGGAACGGACAAGCTTTTTACTGCTTTCTTTTCGGGAATTCAGTCTTCCAAAAGTTTACGCTCAAGGCAAAAAGAGCTGGAAAAAACACACCATAACGGTGTTCCGGTGGTTCCCCAAATCCTTAGCAAAGAGGGTGATGAAATATTGCTTTTCGGAAAACTTTGCCATGAACTGGGTTTCCAGGAGATCAACTGGAACCTGGGTTGCCCTTTTCCGCGGGTAGCAAGGAAAATGCGGGGTTCCGGATTGTTGCCTTACCCCGTGAAGATTGAAGAAATCCTGGATAAAGTCATGCCGGTATTGCCTTTGAAACTTTCGATAAAATGCAGGCTTGGATATTACTCACCGGAAGAAATAATTGCCTTGTTGCCTGTGTTCGACAGGTTTCCCCTTTCTGAAATCATTGTGCATGCCCGCCTTGGCAAACAAATGTACAAAGGCAGTGTAAACACGACTGCTTTTGAAAAAATACTGCTACGTACCACGCACCAGATCGTTTATAACGGCGATATTTTTACCGGGGAAGATTTTCGAAAAAGAAAACAACAATTTCCACAGATAAAACGCTGGATGACAGGCCGTGGCCTGCTGGCCAACCCATTCCTGCCCCAACTGATCAAGGAAAAGAAACCATTGGATGAACCACAATCGGTTATACGAAAATATGCCGATGATCTGTATTATGCTTACCGCAAAAATTTTAACGACAGCCTGCGATCCCTCAACCTTATGAAAGAGTGGTGGAGTTATCTTTCCCTTTCGTTTGATCACCCCGAAAAAGTGTTTGGAAAAGTGAAAAAAACCAAATCATTTAATGACTATGAAGAGGCGGTAAATGCCGTTTTCGAGACTCATGAATGGACAGGAAAAGGCATGAAAACAAACAGGACAGAATAAAGCTTCCTGTTTAAGAAATAATTATTCTTTCGTTTGTCATTTCCGGAACCACATTCAAAATACCTTTCTGCAGACAATAATCCACATCTCCTCCAAAACCGTTGCGTTTCAATAAATTAAGGTGGTAACAATCCTTTAAAAGAATCGCCAGGTTACCATTGTCGTTATGAAATGCTTTGAGCAAAGTAATGGCCATATCAGAGAGTTCGACCTTTTTTCTCTTCCCCATTTCATCCATAAAAAGCGCTGCACACATGGCATCGTCCATTGAAAAATTATTATTGGTCCCTGCACAAACCAACACCGCCTCATTCCATTCCAAACATCTTTCAACCAATGCATTCATGTTTAAGAAAGCACCTATGACAATTTCTGTGGCCTGTTGTAAACGGTTGAGGGCATGGGTTCCGTTGGATGTGGTAAATACCAGTGTTCTGCCTTCCACACGACTGCGGGTGTAATCTTGTGGCGAATTGCCGAGATGGAACCCATCAATAATTTTGGTATCGCGCTCACCGCAAAGTAAAACTTCTTCGCCGGAAAGTTCATTGGCTTTTTGTTGTGCATCCTCCACGGAAATAACCGGAATAAATGCCCTGGCACCATTGGCCAGCGCGGTTATCATCACCGACGAAGCGCGCAATACATCAATCACTACCACATGCCTGTTTTGGATCAGGTCGGGGCGTATGGTAGAAGCATAAGGGATAACATCAATTCTCATGGAACAAAAATACGTGCTTTTTTCTTGTTGGCCATACCGTTTCCTTTGTTTCTGTCCCACTGGTTTTTTCTATCTTTGCTGCTCTAAACAAAAGCACATGAACGACAGTAAAATCAGGGTGCGGTTTGCCCCCAGTCCCACCGGCCCCCTGCATATCGGCGGAGTGCGGACAGCATTGTACAATTACCTTTTCGCCAGAAAAAACAAGGGAAAGTTTATTCTTCGCATCGAAGATACAGATCAAACACGGTTTGTCCCGGGAGCAGAAGAATACATTATCGAAGCCCTTGACTGGTGCGGTATCAGATTTGATGAAGGTGTGAGAGAAGGCGGGGATTACGGCCCATACAAACAATCGGAACGCAAAGCCATGTACCGCAAATATGCCGAACAACTCGTCGCTTCGGGATATGCATATTATGCTTTTGATACGGCAGAGGAACTGGCTGATATGCGTAAAAAATCTGAAGCCGTTAAAAAAACTTTTATTTACAACGCCGACATGCGGCATCAATTGAAAAATTCCCTGACACTGCCCGGGGAAAAGACGAAAAAACTGCTCGAAACAAAAACACCTTATGTTATACGTTTTAAAATTCCCCAGGAAAGGAGCATAAAAATAAACGATTTGGTCCGTGGAGAAATAAAAGTCCGTTCACAAGTACTGGACGACAAGGTCCTGTTCAAATCAGACGGCATGCCTACGTATCATTTGGCCAATGTTGTGGACGATCATTTTATGAAAATCAGTCATGTTATCCGCGGTGAGGAATGGTTGCCTTCGTTGCCGTTGCATGTTTTGTTGTACGAAGCATTTGGCTGGGACAAACCGCAATTTGCCCATCTGCCGTTGTTGCTTAAACCCGATGGAAAAGGAAAACTGAGCAAACGCGATGGTGACCGGTTGGGATTTCCTGTTTTTCCGTTGCAATGGATTGATCCGAAAACAGGAGAAAAGACCAGTGGCTATCGCGAAGAGGGTTATTTTCCCGAAGCGTTTATCAATATGTTGGCCTTACTGGGATGGAACCCTGGCGATGAACGTGAAATCTTCAGCCTGGATGAAATGACACAGGTTTTTTCCCTTGAACGCGTAGGAAAATCGGGTTCACGATTTGATCCGGAAAAAGCCAAATGGTTCAATCATCAATATATGCTGAAAAAAAACAACCGTGAACTGGCGCAAATGTTCATGCCCCTTCTCAAAAATCACGGTATTATAGCTGATACTGAATATGTTGAAAAAGTTGTATCACTGGTTAAAGAACGGGCTCATTTTGTTCACGAACTTTGGGACCAGGCAGATTTCTTTTTCAAAGCTCCGGAATCTTATGACCCGAAAGCGGTAAAAAAACGCTGGAAACAGTTTTCTTATGACCAAATAACAGCATTAAAAACCCTGCTTGCCGGGATAGATGATTTTTCTCCAGAAAACACGGAAGCAGCGGTCAAAAAGTGGTTGGAAGAAAACGGATATGGCATGGGTGCTGTACTGAACGCTTTTCGCCTGCTGATTGTAGGCACCCTGAAAGGGCCACACCTGTTCGATATCATTGCACTGATAGGCCAGGAAGAAACTTTACGGCGCCTGGAAACAGGCCTGCACGAACTGGGCAGAAAAGAGTAATACTAAAATCAGCCAAAAACAAAAAAATATGTCTGTTATCGCATTAGAAGGAATGGAATTTTTTGCCTACCACGGTTGTTTTAAAGAAGAACAGATCATTGGTACCAAGTTCCGTTGCGATTTGTACCTCGAAGTGGACACAACCAAAGCCGAGCAAACAGATAACCTTAACGATACGGTTAATTATCAGAATGTTTACCGGATACTGGAAGCTGAAATGGCCATAAAATCGAAACTGCTGGAACATGTTGGACGACGTATCCTGGAAAAGATCAAAGAAAAATTTCCTCAGGTAAAACACACACGCCTGATTATCCGAAAACTCAATCCTCCGCTGGGGGGAAAAGTGGACTTTGTCAGTGTAGAGCTAAAAAGTTAACGGGTTCCCGGGCTTTATGCAACTGTCAAAATGGGAACAGGTTCTGCCATTACTACTTTTGGCATTTGATTTGATAAAGAAACAACTCAATCAATTTGAAATTTAAAAAATTCATTATATGGAAACGACCAAATGTTTGATCATAGGTTCCGGTCCTGCCGGATACACTGCAGCAATTTATGCCTCACGTGCTGACTTGAAACCCATTGTTTACCAAGGCATGGAACCTGGCGGGCAGCTTACCACTACGACGGAAGTAGACAATTTTCCCGGTTATCCGGAAGGAATTGAGGGCCCTAAAATGATGGAAGACATGCAAAAACAAGCCGAGCGTTTCGGTGCTGATATCCGATGGGGCGTAGTGACCAGTCTGGAGACAACAGAACGCCCTTTTAAGGCAAAAGTAGATGACGGAACTGAATTATTGGCAGAAACTGTCATTATCGCTACCGGTGCCACGGCAAAATATCTCGGACTGGAATCTGAAGAAAAGTTCAAGGGCGGAGGCGTTTCGGCCTGTGCTACCTGCGATGGGTTTTTCTACAAAGGAAAAGATGTGGCTGTCGTTGGCGGAGGCGACACAGCTGCCGAAGAAGCCACTTATCTCGCTAACTTGTGCCGTAAAGTCTATTTGATCCATCGCCGTGACCAGTTACGGGCTTCCAAAGCCATGCAGAAAAAGGTTCTGGAAACACCTAACATAGAAGTATTGTGGAACCATGAAGTCAAAGAAATCGTAGGGGAAGTACAAGGATTTACCAAAGCCCTGAACGGGGCCATTCTGGTAAACAACAAAACCGGAGAGGAGAAAAAAATTGATATCGAAGGTTTCTTTGTAGCCATTGGCCATAAGCCCAATACCGATATTTTCAAGGGAAAACTGGATATGGATGATACCGGTTATTTAATAACAAAACCCGACTCCACTGCTACGAACGTTCCGGGTATTTTTGCTGCCGGCGATGTTCAGGACAAGCATTACCGTCAGGCCATCACAGCTGCCGGAACAGGTGCCATGGCTGCCATTGAAGCCGAAAGATTTTTGGGATAAACAGATTGCTTCTCCGTTTCTCCGGACTTATAAATCCGAAGCTTTTTAAGCTTTGGGATTTAAAATCCTTTGCCTTAGTACAAACTCAAGCTTCCGGGTTACAAATCCGAAAGGGGGGCAGGAGTTTGTTTTCGGCTTCCGGTTTTTCCTGAAAAAGAAGAAACCTTACCTTTGCCGCAAAAAAGCATGGCCCTCGGCAACAGAGAAAAACGGATTGTGACTGTTTCAAAGGTAGCAGTATGGGGCAATGCCTTTCTTTCTGTTTTAAAAATCGTGGTCGGGCTCATGGCCGGCAGCCTCGCCGTATTAGCAGATGGCATCGATTCCGCATCCGATGTACTGACTTCGGTGATAACCCTTATTACAGCCCACATCATAGCCCGTCCTCCCAACCCGAAATATCCTTTTGGATACAACAAAGCCGATACCCTTGCTTCAAAGATCCTGGCATTTATCATTTTTTTTGCCGGGGCACAACTTGCTATTTCCACCTTTGGAAAACTAATCCATCCCGCACCACGGGCCATTCCCAAAACTATTGCCATCTACATAGTCATCATATCCATTATCGGAAAGCAACTGCTGGCATTGTACCTGAAAAAAGCAGGAAAATCGGAGCAAAGCGGCATGCTGATTGCCAATGCCAAAAACATGCAGAGCGATGTACTGATCTCTTTTTCCGTTTTGATCGGCCTGACGGCTACTTTTATTTTTAAAATGCCCATACTCGATGTACTCACCGCTTTTGCCGTAAGCGCCTGGATCATGTTTATTGCATTGAAAATATTTATCGAATCGGGCAGGGATTTAATGGATGGGGTAGATGATGTGGAAATATACAAAAAGGTGATTGCAGCCTGTTCCAAAGTAAAAGAGGTTTCCCATCCGCACCGCATACGCGTCAGGAAACTCGCTCATCTGTATATTGTTGCCCTCGATATTGAATTGCCTGGTAACCTATCCCTGCAGGATGCACATGCCAAAAGCCATGAGGTGGAAAAGGCGATCAGGCAAGAAATAAAAAATATTTACGATGTACTGATCCATATTGAACCATATGGCAACATGGATAACGATGAAGCTTTTGGTATTTCAGAAAACAATTTATAAAACCAGGCTATTTCCTAACGATCAACACCGGTATATTCACTTTGTGGCGGACTTTTTCGATGGTAGTCCCAAAAAGCAGGTCTTTAAACCAACCGTGACCATGTGCCCCCAAGATAAGCAGATTGGCACCGAACTCTTTTGCAAATTCGGGAAGCAGTACTTTCGGATTACCATATCCCACCCGCGTATCAGCTTTAAATCCCATTTTGCTGATCCGTGCAACAAATTTTCGCAATCGCTCGCTGTCGTCCTCTGTTTCCAGATCGTTGGTTTCATCACCAAATACCAGGGCTGCCGCACTTTCCACAACATGAACAAAAAGAAATTCGGTTTCATGATTTCCCAGGGCAAGTGCATGTTTCATAACCGCACCATCAGCAGCAGAAAAATCCAGTGCTACCATGATTTTACGGTATAAAGGCTTTGTCGTCAATTGCAACTCGGGAATCCCCGAATGAATAAAATTACTCTTTTTAATCTTTGCTTTTTTTACTATGGGGAAAAGGACAAGATAAAGCATCAAAAGAATCAACACTGCGACAAGCGGAACGACCAGAAGCGATAAAAGCAGGGGATAATGAGTCTGGGCAAACCAAAGATGCAGCTCTTCGAAGACCAGTTTTATGTTTAAAGTGATGATGATCAGGGCAATCAGCCAGGAAATTATTTTCAGGGGAAGTTTTATGACAAATTTACCCATGGATGTTTTGTCGCTGACAAAGTGGACCAAAGGAACAACAGCAAAACCCAACTGCATACTCAACACCACCTGACTGAGTACCAGTAATTTACCCGTGTAACTTTCTCCGAAATACAATAAGGTAACAATAGCCGGGATAATGGCCAGCGACCGGGTAATCATACGTCTGGCCCAGGGCTGGATACGAAAATTGATGAAGCCTTCCATAACAATCTGTCCCGCCAATGTCCCGGTAAGCGTAGAGCTTTGTCCAGAGGCAATCAGGGCAACAGCAAATAAAATGGCAGCCCATTTTGTCCCCATCAATGGGGATAGAAATTTGTAGGCATCTTGTATTTCCGTCACATGAAACATTCCTGCCTGATAAAAAGTTGCCGCTGCCAGGATTAAAATGGCAGCATTGACAAAAAAAGCCATATTTAAAGCTACTGTAGAATCTAAAAAATTAAACCGCAGCGCACTGCGAATATCCACACGGGTACGCTTAAAATTCCGGGTCTGTACCAGAGAAGAATGCAAATACAGATTATGTGGCATCACAGTAGCCCCTATGATGCCAATGGCAATGTAAAGAGCAGAGCTGTTGGGGATATTAGGGATAAAACCCCTGGCCAGTTCTGTCATATCGGGTTTTGCAAAAACCATTTCCACAAAAAAAGCCAAACCGATGACCCCTACGAGTGCCAGGATAAAAGCTTCCATTTTTCTCATTCCTTTGTTTATAAGAAAAAGCAAAATGAAAGTATCCGTAAAAGTTAGCAGGACGCCCCAGATCAGTGGAATATGAAATAATAATTGCAATCCGATGGCCATTCCCACCACTTCCGCCAGGTCAGTGGCGATGATAGCCACCTCGGCCAACAGATACAAAATGAAATTGACAGGTTTCGAATATGTTTCCCTACAAGCCTGTGCCAGGTCGCGGCCACGGACCACACCAAGACGGACACTCAGGCTTTGCAACAAGAGCGCCATGATGTTCGACATAAGCAACACCCAGATGAGCTGGTAGCCGAATTGGCTGCCACCAGCAATGTCAGTGGCCCAGTTACCCGGATCCATGTAACCCACGCTGATGAGGTAAGCCGGTCCCATAAAAACAATGAGCTTTCTGAACATGCCGGTCTTTCGGGTGGTATCAACAGAAGCATGAACTTCTTCCAGCGATTTTTTCTCTTTTCTCATAGCTTGTGATATGCCCGTATGCTGGCGGACAGTTTTCAAAAATACAAAAATTGTAACCGCTTTCCGGCTTTCTCTTTTCAGATCGAATAAGACCTGAAAAGTGGGGGTACATTTGCCTCCCAACCGCTTCGGGCATCCACCGGTTCGGGCGTCCACCGGTTCGGGTATCCACCGGTTCGGGCGTCCACCGGTTCGGGCGTCCACGCCCGAACCCGAAGGGGCATAAAAAAAGCCCGTCGCTACCGACAGGCCTTTTTTAAAAGATTATGTTGCAGGCATTAAAGCGTTTTAACATCCACTGCATTTAGACCTTTTCTGCCTTCTTTCAAGCCGAATTCTACTGTATCGCCTTCACGAATCTCATCGATCAAACCCGATGCATGTACAAAATACTCTTCTCCAGAGTCATCTTCAATAATAAATCCGAATCCTTTTGATTCGTTGAAGAATTTTACTGTTCCTTTTTTCATTGTGTAATAAATTGTAATATAAATAATTAATTGTTGCAAAAGTACGTCTTAATTCCGTGTGCCCGACGTTTTGTAAAAATAAATTTCCGGAAAGCCGGATGAAGGGGGCGGGCCGGCGCACAGGCTTTCACGGGCCATTCGCTGTAGTCCTCGCCCGGCGGTGCGCTCAGCTAAAATGCCTGCCGGGCGCTCCCCTGTCGCGTCGGCTGCATAAGCTTCGCCTGCCCCGCCGTGCTCCGGGCTGCCGCTGCTGTCCCTGCCGCTTCAGGTCGAACCCGGCCTGAAATGTCAGGTTCCACAGTCCTGACCGGAGTGTCAGGACGGCTCTCCCAATTGCCCATGGATTCATCCATGGGCTAAAGGGCATAAAAAAAGCCCGTCACTTCAGACGGGCCCTTGTGTTTAAAAAGTTCGTGCAAAAAATTAAATCACTTTAACATCTATTGCGTTTAAACCTTTTCTGCCTTCTTTTAAGTCAAATTCCACTTCATCACCTTCGTGGATTTTGTCGACTAAACCTGAAATGTGTACAAAGTACTCATTTTTTGAATCTTCTTCAATAATAAATCCGAACCCTTTTGATTCGTTGAAGAATTTCACTGTTCCTTTTTTCATTGTGTAATAAAATAATAATTAAAATAATGCACAAAAGTACTTCTAATTCGAATGCAGAATACATTTCAAAAAGTTTTTTTTAAAATTATTCTAAATTCGGATCATCTTTCCCTTCTATCAAGTAACTATTATTGATGTTTTCTTATTGGTTATTAACAAATTAAGCTTTTAATCCTTCTCACCGAAACCATTTGGTGTACAAGAAGAAAAATTCATATTTCTAAGATAGGAACAAGCATTTTCTATATTTGCATTTGTTTTCCTCTAAGTCCTTATCCATGATTTATTTTTATTCTTCCGATCGGCGGCAATATTTTGTTGTTGAGACGGATAGCAAATTATCGGTATCAGATCACCGAAAGTTAAACTGGCTTTTTGGCCAAACCAAATTATGTTCCGGTCAGCAAAAAGAAGGCCTTTATCTTGGTCCCCGCCGTGAAATGATTACCCCATGGAGTACGAATGCAGTGGAAATCACCCAAAACATGGGGATTAAAAACATATCCCGGATTGAAAGGTTTTTGAAAACCGACCATTCTGATGTTTCCTATGATCCTATGCTGCAGCAGCTTTATGAAAGACTGGATCAACAGGTCTTTCATATCGAAAAACAGCCGGACCCCATCCGGTTCATCCATGATATTGAACTTTATAACAAACAGGAAAGCCTCGCCCTGAGCGAGGAAGAAATTGCGTATCTCAATGAAGTAAGCCAAAAGCTGAACCGAAAACTAACTGATTCAGAAGTTTACGGTTTTGCACAAATCAACTCGGAACATTGCCGGCATAAAATTTTTAACGGTATTTTTATCATTGATGGACAAAAAATGCCCGACAGCTTGTTTGCATTAATAAAAAATACCGCGAAAGCCAGTCCCGACCGGATTGTCTCCGCCTACAAAGACAATGTGGCTTTTATAGTGGGCCCGAAAATACAACAGTTTGCCCCTGCAAGGCAGGACCGTCCCGATTTTTTTGAAATACGTGAAATTTCTTCTGTATTGTCACTGAAAGCAGAAACCCATAACTTTCCCACTACTGTTGAACCTTTTAACGGAGCAGCAACCGGTAGCGGGGGCGAAATACGCGACCGTATGGCCGGAGGCAAAGGAAGTATTCCTTTGGCCGGAACAGCTGTTTACATGACAGCTTATCCCCGGCTTGAAAAAAGACGTCCCTGGGAAACACAAATAAAACCACGTCCATGGCTCTATCATGCCCCTGATGAAATTTTGATAAAAGCTTCCAATGGCGCTTCCGATTTTGGAAACAAATTCGGCCAGCCGCTCATCAATGGCAGTTTGTATACTTTCGAGCATATAGAAAACGGGAAAACACTTGCTTACGACAAAGTGATTATGTTGGCCGGCGGAGTAGGTTTTGCCAACGAAAAAGACAGTCAGAAAGAAATTCCGGAGCTGGGCGATGTTATTGTGGTGCTCGGCGGAGATAACTACCGTATCGGCATGGGCGGTGGCGCCGTTTCTTCTGTGGATACGGGAAAATATGGTCAGGGAACAGAATTGAATGCAGTGCAACGTGCCAACCCGGAAATGCAAAAAAGGGTGGCAAATGCCATCCGCGCTTTGGCAGAAGCCGAGAGAAACCCCATCGTTTCCATTCACGACCACGGTGCCGGTGGACATCTCAACAGCCTTTCCGAACTGGTGGAAGATACCGGAGCAGTGATAAAAATAGGAAAACTTCCTATCGGCGATCCCACACTTTCTTTTAAGGAGATTCTGGGCAACGAGTCACAAGAGCGCATGGGACTGATCATAAGGAAAAAAGATTTACCACTGCTGGAAGATGTTGCTGCCCGTGAAAGAGCCCCGCTGTTTAAAGTTGGTGAAGTAAAAACTGACCACCGGCTGGTTGTGGAAGATGACAACGAGCATGTCTGCCCGGTAGACCTAAAACTGGAGTACCTTTTTGGGAAACCACCCCGTACCGTATTGCATGATACCCGTCAATCCGTTGTGTTGAAAAAAATAACTTACGATGCCTCAAAATTTGAGGAATACCTTAAGAATGTTTTGCGTTTAGAAGCGGTTGCCTCAAAAGACTGGTTAACCAACAAGGTGGACCGTTCGGTAACAGGGCGTGTGGCCATGCAACAATGTGCCGGGCCACTACAACTGCCATTGAACAATCTGGGGATTATGGCATTGGATTATCAGGGAAAAAAAGGGATTGCCACTGCAATAGGACATGCCCCGGCAGCAGCATTGGCTAATGTTTCGGCAGGTTCACGGCTGTCTATTGCCGAAGCCCTTACCAATCTGGTTTGGGCACCCATTGAGGGTGGGTTAAGCGGTGTGTCGCTCAGTGCCAACTGGATGTGGCCGGCGCGCAACCCGGGGGAAAATGCCCGGCTTTATGATGCTGTCCGGGCTGCAGGCAATTTTGCCACGGCGCTGGGAATTCCCATTCCTACCGGCAAAGATTCCCTCTCCATGACTCAAAAATATAACAAAGGAAAAGTGGTATATGCCCCGGGAACAGTAATTATTTCAGCTGTGGGCGGAGTGACCAACATACGGAAAGCATTGGGCCCGGTCGTTAAAACAATACCGGGAACAAAAATATGGTACATTGATTTTTCCCTTTCCAAATACGGGCTGGCCGGCAGCAGTTTTGCCCAAACCCTGAACCTGGTGGGCAAAGAGTGCCCGGATATACAGGATGCAACATATTTTATACACACTTTTAATGTTTTGCAACAGCTGATAGAAGAAGGAAAAATCATGGCGGGACACGATGTTTCCGCCGGCGGACTAATTACTACCCTGCTGGAAATGAACTTTGCAAACACAGAAGCCGGAATGGAAATCTTTTTAGATGCATTTGAAGAAAAGGATTTTATCCGGCTGATGTTCAGTGAAAAACCGGCAGTAGTCATTCAGGTGAAAGATGAAAAAGCAGTAGAAAAAGTTTTTCGTGATACCGGCATTGTTTTTTATCCGTTGGGTGAGATGATAACAGAACGCAAATTAAAACTTCATCATAAAAGTAAAAATTATGAATTGGACATTGCCAGTTTCCGGGATATCTGGTATGAAACATCTTATTTGTTTGACAAAAAACAAACGGCTTTACCCGCAGCCGGTTCCCGATTAAGGAATTTTAAAAGGCAGGACCTGCAATTTCATTTCCGCAGGAACTTTTCCGGCAGGCTGAAAGATATCACAGGAAATACTGTCCGAAAAGAATCCCCTGTGGCAGCCATTATTCGCGAAAAAGGGGTTAACGGTGATCGTGAAATGGCTTATGCCCTTTATCTGGCAGGTTTCCGGGTAAAAGATGTACATATGACCGACCTGATATCGGGCAGGGAAGATTTGACAGAGGTTGGCTTTTTGGTCTTTGTGGGCGGCTTCTCCAATTCAGATGTGTTAGGATCGGCCAGGGGATGGGCCGGTGCATTTTTATACAACGAAAAAGCAAAAAAAGCCCTGGATGATTTTTACAACAGACAGGATACACTAAGCCTCGGCGTTTGCAACGGTTGTCAGCTTATGATGGAACTCGGACTGGTTTATCCCGAACATCCCGAAAAACCACGCATGTTGCCCAATGACTCAGGCAAGTTCGAATCCGGTTTTGTTAATTTGAACATTCATGAAAATAATTCTGTTATGTTGAGCAGTTTGGCCGGACAGCGCCTGGGGGCCTGGATTGCCCATGGTGAAGGGAAATTCAGTTTTCCTTATTACCGCGACAAGTACCGCATTGCCATTACCTACAGTTACGATCAATATCCGGGTAATCCAAATGGTTCTGACTGGAAAGCGGCTGCCGTTTGTTCAAACAACGGTCGCCATCTGGCCATGATGCCACATTTGGAACGTTCTGTTTTCCCGTGGCAATGGCCATTTTATCCTGCTCATCGCAAAAAAGACGATGTTTCTCCCTGGTTGGAAGCCTTTGTAAACGCCCGAAAATGGTTGAAAAGTTAACAAATGTGAAAAAATTTTCCTGTTTCGCGCAACCCTGAATTTGCTATATAAGATGTTGAATATTAGCTGTTTATGCATTTATAGTATTAGATGGGTCATTTTGTTTTTTGCAATATTGTTCACTTTTTTCCTTAAAAGTTGCTTTTTTGGGGCGAATAATTTATATATTAGCATCAAATAACTTTTAATAATTTAAATGTTTGACCTATGAAAAAATTTACTGTTTCCTTATTCAGTTTACTGCTTGCTGTAAACTTTGCGTTTGCAGGAGGTTTGGTTACCAACACTAACCAGAGCACCGCCTGGGCGCGCATGTTGGTACGTGATGCTTCTACCAGTGTTGACGCTGCTTATTACAATCCTGCAGGTTTAACGAAACTTCAGGATGGTTTGTACATTTCATTTAGTAATCAATCTATTTTTCAGACACAAACAGTTACCAATAGTTTTCCATACCTTAACAATCCCGTCTTTAAAGGAACTGTCAGTGCTCCGGTTTTTCCTGACCTGTACGTCGTATACAAAAACAAACGTTGGGCTTTTTCGGCAGGTTTTATGATCATTGGCGGTGGCGGCAGCGCCGATTTTAAAAAAGGTATCCCCATGGCTGAAATGCCGATTTCCTCTCTTGTAGGAGCACTTGGCAGCACAGGGGTAAAAGGTTATTCTGTTGACATGGCAGTAAAAGGGACTTCCATTTATTATGGCCTGCAAGCTGGTGCCAGCTTCGCTATTTCCGATCATGTTTCTGTATATGCCGGTTTGCGTTATGTTATGGTTAAAAATGCTTATACCGGTCATATAAAGGATATTAGATTGCAGACAAAGGCCGGTAATTTTCGTGCCGATACTGTTTTAAACCAACTCGGCAGGTATTTAAGGTACAATGCCGGACTGGCTGCAGGGGCTTCTACACAGTATAAAGCAGCCGGTGATGGTATTACACCTTTGCTGGACAATGGTCTTGGCGGAGCAACCATTTCACAGGCTGAGGCAGCCGGAGCCATTACCGCTGATCAGGCTACGGCCATGACCAATGCACTGTTAAGCCTCGGTATTCCCCAGTCACAGATTGATGCCATGACCATGACCCAAATCCAGACAACTTATTACGGCGCTTCAACAAAATATGCTGCTACAGCTAAAAAACTTACCGTACAGTCAATTCAAATGTTTGGCGGTGCCCGGTTAATGCGCGACCAGGAAATTGATGTACATCAATCCGGTAACGGAATTACCCCCATCCTGGGTGTTAACCTTTCGTTTGCAAATGATAATGTAAACATTGGCATTAAATATGAATTTAAAACCAAAATAACCCTGACCAACTCAACCCCTGCCGGAAAAGGTTTTGTAATTGGCATGAATGCAGATGGGTCTCCCATCGAAATGTTTCCTAACGGAGGAAAAGTTAATGCCGACATGCCGGCCATGCTTTCCGTAGGAGCTAAGTTTAATTTAAGCAAAGTTGTTTCCATCCAGGCAGGTTATCATACCTATTGGGATTCAAAAACGGGCTGGGAAAATGTAAAAACAAATATCAAAAAGAACTCCCAGGAGTTTGGCCTCGGTGCAGAGTTTAACGTTACCAAAAACTTCCTGCTGAGCTGCGGCTATCTCCACACAACAACCGGAGTGAACCCCTCCTACCAGAGCGATTTAAGCTATAGCCTGAATACCAATACCATTGGTGCCGGTGGCGCATTCAAATTAAGCAAGGCACTTACTTTCCAATTTGGCGGTTATGTTGTGAAGTACCAAAGCCAGACTGTCCCCGGTACCTTTGATGTAGCCGGAACCCCTGTTGCTTATACTACCAAATATGAGAAAAATCTTTGGGGTATTTCTGTAGGCCTTGATTATCATCTTGGTAAAAAGAAGAAATAATTGAATTGTTTTATTAATGAATAAAAAGCCACGGAACATAGCTTTCGTGGCTTTTTTGCTGATTCTCTAAAAATTTCGTAACATGACTAAAAGAATTCCTTTTTTGTTAACGCTTGCCCTGTTCATCTTAGGTGGCACCCTCGTGGGACAAACAATAAAAGTACCCAATTTTGCATTTTCTACACATCCTTTCCTCGTCAATGAGGTAAGCTTTCTCAAAAACGGGTTTGTAATAGAACTGACCATCGAAAACCAGTCGCCCACAGGCTATTTTTGTGCCAGCAGACATATTTATCTTCGAAATTTAAAAAACAACCAGAAAATTTATATGACACACTCGGAAGGAATTCCGGTTTGCCCCAATGTATATCATTTTAAATGGAAAGGTGAAAAACTGACCTTTAAACTTTTTTTCCCTAAAATTGATACAAGTATCCATTACGTGGATGTTATCGAAAACTGTAATGACCACTGTTTTTCCATCTTCGGGTTAATCCTGGATCCAAAAATGAACACACTCATAAACAATGGATACAAAGCCTTTGAAAACAACGATCTGCAAGAATCCTTCCTGGATTTTAAAAGAGCTGTTGAAGAAAATCCCGGTTATCCTTATGGCTTTTTGTATGCAAATATTATCAAGGTCTTAGCAGCACAAAAGAATTATGCAGAAGCAAAAAACTGGTACCGGAAATTGCAGCAGAGAAACTGTCTGGATCAAACAGACATTATGGAACAGATTTCGAAAGAAAATTATTTTGATAAAATAAAATAAATCCGGCCATGCCATATATTCCGGATTAAAATTTAGCTTTTAAAAATCGTAATATCACACTCAATTTTCTACTTTTGCACCTTTGTTTACAGGAAAAGGGATGGAAATACAGAATTTGAGAACAGCCTGGCTGTTTGTTTTACTTTTGGGAATCAGCCTAAGCCTTTATGCCCAAAACGATACTGTTACATTAAAAGAAATACGGATTTCTTCAGTAGCCAATCCGGTTCAGTTTAAAAAAATTCCCCGCCATGTTCAGGTGATAACCGGAAAAGAGATAAAAGAAGCCCCTGTTAATACCCTTGGCGAATTACTAAAACAAATCGGGGGACTTGATATAAGGCAACGGGGGGCATTTGGTATGCAGGCCGATTTGAACATTGCGGGAGGCTCCTTTGACCAGGCAACCATTATGATAAATGGCATTCCTGTCAACGACCCGCAAACCGGTCATCATAACCTTGACCAGGCACTCAACATGAACGACATAGCGAAGGTGGAAATTGTTCGTGGCCCTTCTTCGCGGTGGTTTGGACCCAATGCTTTCTCGGGAGCTATCAATATTATCACCAAAAAGGAAACTGAAAATACACTTTCTATAGGTTTGCGGGGTGGCCAGTACGGATTGTTTTCGGGTTCGCTGCTTGCTGGTTACAAAACAGGCAGGAT
>Ga0256829_1001902_pt1 | contig 16260 bp, 16 predicted proteins | sample 131447metaG_FD_185979 | JGI IMG/M metagenome (GOLD analysis project Ga0256829, IMG submission 185979) | Hydrothermal vent microbial communities from Lau Basin, Pacific Ocean - 131-447 | ecosystem: Environmental > Aquatic > Marine > Hydrothermal vents | place: Pacific Ocean: Lau Basin | collected...
AACAACTTCAAGTAAAGCGTCTATTTCATCTTGCGAGAGTATTTCAGCCATTTAATTTATCCCTTAGTTTTTTAATAATTTTTTTGTGTATCTGTGAAACTCTACTTTCACTAATTTCTAATATTTCAGCAATCTCTTTTAAAGAAAGTTCTTCAAAATAATATAACTGGATAATAAGCTGTTCTTTTTTATTTAATGTTTTAAGTATTGATTTTATAGCATTTATAAGTTCTTCTTGTTCTATTTTTTTTGATACATCTTCATAGTAATTCAGCTGTTCCTCAATAGGCATAACACTGTAAATTTCATCTGCACATCTAGCTTTTTTTATTTTTTCTATATCAATATCCAAAACTTCACTTAAATACTCATTACTGGGCTGTGTGCCATATTCGTTTATATATTCTTTTATAATTTTATCAAGTTCTTTTACTAATTTTCTATCTCCCCTGCTTAATGTATCAAGACTTCTTAAAAAATCAAGCATCGAGCCATATATTCTTTTATTTGCATATCCCCAAAAATTATCATTTTTTTTAGGATCATATCTATTTGAAAGTTTTACAAGTTCTTCATAACCAATAGAAACTAAATCATTAAATTCAACACTGCTTGGAAGTCTTTCTTTTAATCTATAAGCCATTGCTTTTACAGCAGGCATATAATCTGTTATTAATTTTTCTTTGAAACTTTTATCAAGCTCGACATAGGCACTATACATTTTTTTTCTTTTTTAAAAAATCCATTTCTTCTTCTTCTATTTTTTTAATAAATTCATAACTTTCATAAATAAATTGTTCTCTTTTTTCGAGTTCTTTAATTTGAACATCAAGAACACCGTCAATTTCCATTTTATCAAAAAAAACTATTCTTTTTATATCAAGATATTTAAGAAAGAATGAAACAGCAGCCAATGAAATAAGATAAAAAAGAGATGTTATCAAAAACACTACAAACAGAAAATAAAAAAAATCAAAACTTTTTAATATTGAATATATTACTCCTGTAAAAAATCCGCTGACAACAGAAAAATATATAAAATTCTCTCCTCTCATAAATCCCCTTTAAAATCCGGAAAAAATCTTTTTAAAAAACTCCGCAATTCCATTTTTGTTATCAAGCACTTTTCGTTCCGAAATTTTTGCAAGTTTTTTGGCAATTCCTAAAATCTCTTCACTTACAGAGGCATTTGGAAACTCTTTTGTAAAAAGCTCCCTTTTTATTGATGAAGTTGAAATAATTTTATTTTTTTGAACAAATCCAAGCAGCTGAAATCTAAAATCTCTTTTTATATTTTTTTTAGCAACATTAAAAATAGTCTGAAATACATTTTTTGCTTCTTTTTCATTTGCCACTTCATTTAAAATCATATATATTAAATCTCTTTTCTCACTTATTACTTTTACCATTGCATATGCATCTGTAATGGCTGCAGGTTCTGGGACTGTTACAACCAAAACATCATCAGCTCCATCCAAAAACACCTGGACTCTTTTATCAATGCCTGCACTTGTATCAATTATAAAAAAATCAAAATCACTCAAAAAATCAAGTTGTGAAAAAAAACTGCTTAAATTTGCTTCATTTGCATATTTTATAATATCTTCTCCGCTTTCTCCAGGAATTAATACAAAGCCTTCTTCAATTTCTACGGCAATATCTTTTAATTCACATTCTCCTTTTAAAACATTGAAAATATTCTTTTTAGCACTCACCCTAAGCAAAACATCAAGATTTGCAAGCCCTATATCCGCATCAAAAAGCGCCACTTTAAATCCAAGAGAATGAAGAGAGTATCCGAGATTTGCACTTATTGTGGATTTACCAACACCACCTTTTCCACTTGTAATGGCAATCACACGAGTATTTAATTTTTTTTCTTTAATTTCATTTTGGACTAAATCTTTTAGTTTATCCGCCTGGGTTTTCAATTAAACTCCTTTTCCAAAATACCTTTTAAAAGATATTCTGTATTAGCTTCCATTAAATCATCAGGAACTTCCTGACCTATAGAAAAATAACTCACAGGTTTTTTTGTATCTAAAAGAAGAGAAAATATATTTCCATATGTTTTTGTCTCATCAAGCTTTGTAAAAATAAGTGTATCAATAGGCAAAACAGAAAAATTATTGTATATATCAACTAAATCTTCATATTTAGTAATAGCTGAGAGAACCAAATTTATATTAATCTCAGCAAACGTATTTACTCTTAAAAAAGAGCTCAATTTTTCTATTTTTTCCCTATCGTGCTGAGAACTTCCAACTGTGTCTATCAAAATATAATCATTGTGTCTCAAAACATCTAATGCCTCTTCAAAATCATTTGGATCAACAACCGTTTCAATAGGAAGTTTCATCATTTTTGCATATGTCATTAATTGCTCGACAGCCCCTATTCTATAGGTATCAAGAGTTATTATTCCAACTTTATGACGAGAATTTTGTTTATAAGCATATCTTGCCGCAAGTTTTGCTATGGTTGTTGTTTTACCAACTCCAGTCGGACCTATAAACATCATTATTTTTTTATGTGGAGCTTTGATTTCTCTTTCTATTCTTATTGGAATCATTTTTTTAAGAAGTGTATGAAAATATCTTTTTATTGCACTTCTACTTTTTCTCATTTTAAGAGGCATATATTTTATAGTCAATTTCATTATTTCGTTAAGATAGTTTATTGTAATACCACTAGCTTTTGCTAAGGAATATATTTCACTAAATTCAGGAGGAAGTTCCAAATTATTTTTTTTATTTATATTCCAAACACTTGCTTGAAGATATTTAAGAGTATCAGCAATTTTATTGATTTCTTCTTTTAACTGGATAATTTCATTATTATTTTTAACAGATTTTACATAATTTTCATCCACTGAAGCAGTAGGTTTTTTGGAAAGAGTATTTATCTCTTTTGCAGCGCTTGAAAGTTTTAACATTACATCATTCATTTTATTATTATAATTGTTTTTTTTCTCATATTTCTTTTTAATAGGTTTATTGCCTTCAATAGCTACAACAATTTCATAAAGACCACTTGAACCTAAAGTTTTTCTTTTTATCTCTTTGCTTGAAACAATAACAACCTCATCTCCAAGTTCTGCTTTTACTTTATTTAATGCTTCCGTATAACTTGGTGCTGTAAATGTTTTAAGTTTCAAATTTATCCTTTAATGCAAGTGGAACTAAAACCGAATCTCTTTGTTTATAAAAAGGATGCGGTACAATTAAATGTTTTTTATTAATTTTAATTTTATCATATATTATTATATCTAAATCAAGCGTTCTTGGAGCGTTTTTGAAACTTCTTTTTCGTTTAAATTTTTTTTCTGTATATAAAAGAAATTTCAAAAGCTCTTCAGGTGAAAAATCAGTTGATAATACAAAAACCGTATTATAAAAATCATTTTGGTATAAATATCCAAAAGGGGGATTTTTATAAATAATAGATGTTTGTAAAATCTTAATTTTTGGATGAGAATCTAAAAATAGATATAATTTTTTAAATCTTCTTATACAATTTCCTATATTACAACCAACTCCAATTAATGCTTTATGCTTTTTAGTAGATTTTTTAATTTTTGCAGGAAAAAAAGTAGTCCTTATAATCATAAGACTTTTGCCTTCCCATTATAATCAATAGCCATCATATCTTCTATTCTTATTCCAAATTCTCCGGGAATATAAATACCAGGCTCAATAGTAAAGACCATTCCTTCTTTTAAAATTGTTTCATTTTTAGAATTTATAAAAGGCCACTCATGAATATCCAGCCCTACTCCGTGTCCTAAAGAATGAACAAAATATTTTCCATATCCAGCTTTTTGTATTGTTTCTCTTGCAATTTTATCAAACTCACAAACTTTTATTCCAACTCTAACAGATTTAATTGCCTTTTCTTGTGCTTTTAATACAACATCATAAACTTTTTGAATATGTCCAGGAAATTTTTGTTTTTTTGACATAGAAATATTTTTGCCTATAAAAACAGTCCTTGTCCTATCTGAGCAGTATCTTTTATATTTAACCCCTGCATCAAGCAGCAATAAATCACCATTTTTAAGTTTTTTAGCCGTAACAACAGCGTGAGGTTTTGCAGCGTTCTCATTTATAGCCACTATTGGTTCAAAACTTAAATCTCTTCTTCCTCTTTTTGTCAATTTTTCTTTAAATCTGAAACTAAGCTCATATTCATCAATTCCGTCTTCTATAACTTTAGCAAATTCATCAAATGCCTTTGCGCCTTTTTTTACAGCCTTTTTTATAATTTCAAGTTCTTTTGGTGTTTTTATTAAACGCTTTTTAAAAGAAAAATCAGAAGCATTCTGAAGAAAAACGGCTAAAGAGAGTTTAGTAATATCTTCTTTAGACCAGTTTTTAAAATCAATTTTAAGCTTTTTTACTCTTTTTTTTAAAATGAGCTCTCTTGCTTTTTTTACTAAATCTCTAGCTTCAATAACTTCGGCTTTTGCATTTTCTTTTGCATCAAGAGTATATCTTGAATCTGTAATAACAAATTTTTCTCCATCTAAACATAAAAAAAGGGCGTTATCACTACTCCATCCACACTCATAATAAATCTCATTTTCTTTATTAAGAATATAATTCATTATTGTTGTTGACCTTTAGCCGCTTGTTGTGCTGCTTGAGCTTGTTTTAATTCATTTAAAATTTGAATCATTGCTATAAGTCCCAAATGATAACTAAATGGTCCAAATCCTGTAATAGTTCCCGCAACAACAGGGGAAATTAAAGATTTTTGCCTAAACTCCTCTCTTGCAGAAGTATTGCTTATATGAACTTCAATTGCAGGAAGTTTTACAGCTGCAAGAGCGTCTCTTATTGCAACAGAAGTGTGGGTAAGAGCCGCTGGATTTATAATAATTCCTCCAATACCACCAGTCAAACTCTCTTGAATAGCATCAACAATATCCCCTTCGTGATTTGATTGGAAAAATTCTATTTCAAATCCGTTTTGTTTTGCAAAATTTTCCATATTTTGATTAATATCTTCAAGTTTCATAGGTCCGTAAATATTCGGTTCTCTAACTCCGAGCATATTTAAATTAGGGCCGTGTATTACTTTTATCTTCATAAAATCTCCTTTTTTCTTGTAATTTTACTAAATTTTTGGCATAAATATTGCTTAGATAACAAAAAAAGGATTAATTTGATTAAATTAAAAGCCGATTATGTTCTTACAATGAATAAAACTTATGATATTTTAAAAAACGCTGAGGTTTTATTTGATAAAGAAATTATAGATATAGGTTATAATCTACCAGAAAAAGCAATTTACCTTGGCAAAAATTCAGTACTTATGCCAGCTCTTATAAATTCTCACACTCATTTAGAATTTGGCTCAAACAAAACATCTTTAAATTATGGAGATTTTATAACATGGCTTGAGAGTGTAATTGATAAAAGAGAAGAACTTTTTGTATCTTGCAAAGCAGATTGTTATAAAAATGCAATTAAAGAAATGAAAAAAAGCGGTATTTGTGCTTTTGGGGAAATAAGCTCAAGCGGAACTGATTTAAAATATCTAAAACATTCCCCCCTAAAAGTTGTATATTTTAATGAAATAATAGGTTCAAACCCTGCAATTGTGGACGCTATGTATCAGGATTTTTTAAATAGATTAAATGAATCAATAAAATTAAAAAGTAAAAACTTTAAACCTGCCGTTTCTATTCATTCTCCTTATTCTGTTCATCCTGTTTTAATGGACAAAATAATAGAGATTGCAAAAGAAAAAAATCTCCCAATTGAAGCTCATTTTATGGAAAGCCGGGCTGAGAGACGTTGGCTGGATAAGGGTGAAGGAGAATTTAAGCTTTTTTTTGAAAAACATTTTAAAAATGCAAAACCTTTAATAAAACCACTAGAATTTTTAAAAAAATTCAAAGATACAAACACTACTTTTATACACTGTGTATATGCAAATGAAAAAGAACTTCAAAAAATAAATGAAATAGACGGTAAAATTGCCCACTGCCCTGTTTCAAACAGACTTCTTAATGTAGGAAAACTTGATTTAGAAAAAGTTAAAAATTATACTATAGATTACTCCGTAGCAACAGACGGTCTTAGCTCAAACTATTCATTAAATCTTTTTAAAGAAATAAGAGCAGCTTTATTAATGCATACAGACCTTCATCCAAAATATCTTGCAAAAGATTTATTAAAAGCCGTTACAATAAATGCTGCAAAATCACTTAATTTAAATAACGGCTCAATTGAAAAAGGAAAAGACGCAGATTTAATAACTTTCCAACTTCCAGATAACGTCGAAAATATTGAAAATTTACCTATACAAATTATTTTACATACTAATGAGGTAGAAAGATTATATATAAACGGGGAGAAAATTTAATTTTTATTAGTAATATTTATAATTTCCACCCTTCTATTTAATGCTCTGTTTGTTGAAGTACTATTTGGAACTAAAGGATAAGATTCACCAAATCCTTTAATTATTATTCTTTTAGGATTAATTTTATATGTGTTTACTAAAATATTTTTTACACTTTCAGCTCTTTTTAAGGAAAGTTTTAAATTATAAGCTTTAGTTCCTATATTATCGGTATATCCATCTATTTCTATTTTTAATTTAGGATTGGCTTTTAAAATTTTGGCAATTTGTTTAATCTTTGGATAATAAATTGTTTTAACTTTCCACTTATTAAAATCAAAATTAAATCTCAATGTTGTAATAATTGGACATCCATAATGATTTACAATCATTCCTTTTGGGGTATTTGGACATTTGTCTATATTATTAGGAACTCCATCATTATCAGAATCCAATAATTTTTCTTTTATATATACTTTTTTAATTACTATTTTTGGTTTTTGAATATTGTTAGAAGTGTCCCATCCCGCAACTTTTTGATTACCAGCTAACTGAACAATATTTGTTGCTAACGGTTTATCAGCACAACCAATAAAAAATACTAAACTTCCTACTAAAAAAAATTTTTTCATTCTTATCCTTTTAAAATTTCTCTTTGCCCTCTTGAATTTGGAGGTGATAATATTCCTTTTCTTTCCATCTGTTCAATAATATTTGCTGCCCTATTATATCCAATTTGAAGCCTTCTTTGAAGATAACTTATACTTGTTTTATTTTCTGTAATTATAATATTTTTAGCTTCTTCAAATAATTCATCAACATCATCAAGTTCTTCTGCAAACTCTTTATTTTCTATTGTGTTTATAATAGAATTATCATACTCTACTTCTCTTTGTGTTTTTAAAAATTCAACTATTGTTTCTATCTCATCTTCTGTAGTAAAAGGGGCATGAAGTCTTATTAAACCCGTAATTCCAGGAGGTGTAAAAAGCATATCCCCTCTTCCAAGTAAACTCTCAGCCCCAAACTGGTCTAAAATAACTTTTGAATCAATTTTTTGACCTACTTTAAAACTGATTCTACTTGGAAGATTTGCTTTAATAAGTCCTGTTACGACATCAACACTTGGCCTTTGTGTCGCAACTATAAGATGAATACCACTGGCTCTTGCCATTTGGGCAAGTCTTGCAATAGAATATTCAACATCTTTTCCGCTAGTCATCATTAAATCTGCAAGTTCATCAATAATAATAACAATATAGGGCATTTTTTCATCACATTTTTTATTATAATTTTCTATATTTTTAACTTTCATTTTAGCCATTAATTTATATCTTCTTTCCATCTCTTTTACCATTGCATTAAGAGCTGTAATCGCTTTTTTAGGTTCTGTAATTACAGGAGTCAAGAGATGAGGAATATCATTATAAATAGAAAATTCAAGCATTTTGGGATCAATCATTATAATTTTAAGCTCATCTGGAGAGTTTTTATAAAGCAAAGATAAAATCATAGCATTAATTCCAACACTTTTACCACTTCCCGTAGTCCCGGCAATAAGTAAATGCGGTAATTTTGCTAAATCTGTTACAAAAGAAGAACCAACTATATCTTTTCCAAGAGCCAAAGTTAAAGGAGATTTTGAATTTTGAAAAATATCACTTTCCAAAATCTCTCTTAAATAAATAGTGTCTTGTTTTTCGTTAGGTATTTCAATTCCTACTACATCTTTTCCAGGAATTGGTGCCTGAATTCTTATAGACTGAGCTTTTAGAGCCATTGCCAAATCATCCTGAAGTGCTAAAATTTTACTAACTTTTATATGGGGAAGAGGCTTAAATTCAAATGTGGTAACAACAGGTCCGACATAATATCTAACCACATCACCTTCTACTTTAAACTGTTTTAGTTTTTCTATTAAAATTTTTATTTTTTTGTCAATTTCTGCTTCATTTACCTCTTTTTTTACTTTTGGAGGTTCTGTTAAAAATCCTAAAGAAGGAAATTTCCAATCTTTTGGCTTATTTCTTTTACCTATTTCTATCTCTGAAAGAAGTTTTTTTGTATCTTCAAGTTCTGTTGCATGTGTTACTTTTGGAACTGCTTTTTCTTCATTGTTTTGTAATGTCTCTTTTTTTTCATTTTCTTCTTTATCTTCTTTGATTTCTATATTTTCTTTAATATTTTTTATAGGCTTTTCATAATTATTTTCAAGCTTAATTTCTTCTTTAGTTTCTTTTTGATTAAACTCTTTTTTTATTTCCTCTTCAGGTTCATCAATTGCTATATTTTCCACACTATATTCAAAATTATCATTAAGTTTTTTTTCATTGGCTTTTTTATAATAATCTTCTTTAATATTTTTATCTGTTTGAAGTGTTTTATTTTTTACTTCATTATCTAGAGATTTATTATTTTTAAGGTTTATTTTTTTTAAATATTTAAATACTTTTTCTTCAAATATCATAAATATACCCCAAGCTCCAAGCACCAAAATAAGTAAGATAATACCAAAAACACCAATAAATTTCTCAAGACTTTTAATAAATAAATTACCAATTACTCCTTTTTCTATAATAAGACTTTGCAAAAAAAGTAAATCAAAAAGTAAAATCAACACACCTAAAACCATTAAAGAATTTTTGAAATCAAATTTTTGTTTATATGCAATATATAAAATCCAAAAAAGATATAAAATAAAAAATAAAGACAAATATCCAAACAAAGTAAAATCAGTTTTTCCAAAAAACGCACCGAATTTACCTACATAATGAGAATTTGGAACAATAGTCGCAATACCCAAAAATAAAATTACAGCAAAAAGAAATATAAAAAAAGCTTTTTTTAAAATAATCTATCCTTTTTTAATGTAATTTTACCTTAAATAGTTAAGAAGCGTCAAATTATTTACTTTTGAAATACTAGCTAAAAGCGCCTGATATGAAAGTTTAAGAGAATTTAATCTTATTGAAGCGGCACCTATATCTGTATCAATATTATCTGATTGTAAAGTAATTACATGGTTTTTTAACATATCAACTCTTTGAATACTCATATCAAATTCTTGTGAGACGGCTCCTGTTGTAGCATCTTCTCTTCCAACCCTATCCATTACATGTTTTATTGCTTCAAGTGCTCCTTGTATACCAAAATTTCTAGGATCGTTAGAATTGGCATTTGCATAATTTTGGCCGTTTTTAACAGCTTCTATCGCCTTTTGAAGTGTCCCGAAAAAATCAATCTGAGGCTCATCTATTGTTATCGCGTTATTTTCCTGTGTTGTAAAAGAATTATCGTCTCTTTTTTTGAAATCAGTTACTAAACCAGAATCATCAATACTATCTATTTTCCCATTCACATTTGAAAAATCAAGATAAATATGAGAACTTTTGTAATAAGCTTTTAAATTTAACGAATTTCCACTGGAATCTTTAAGTTTACCGGAATTTATATCATCAATAAAAGAATGTAATTTTTCCTTATAATTTACATTCATAGAATAACTATCTCCATTTACTGTAATAGAAAATGTTTGATTAGAACCTGAATTATTTACACTTGAACTCTCATTATCAAAAAAAGCCGATGTCAAAGAAGAAGCATACATACTAATATCCATTTTAGAAGGAGATGCCGTATTATCTTTTATATTTATTTGACCTTTATTATTCAAATCCATACTTACTTTATTTTCGGCATTTTTTAAATTATTATTATAAACATCAAAAGAGTTTGGAGAAATATCATCACTTCCAAGCATAGAAAAGACATCTCCAAGTTGCTTGAATGTAACTCCTTTATTAATTTGTTCACTTTGGCAAAGCTTACAAGTAACAGGATCAAGAGTTGAAATTGTTTTTATTTGAGTGTGAGCAGGAGTTAAATTTCCTTTATCATCAAAAATATTAAATATTTCTCCATAACTAATTTTACCATCATTATTTAAATCAATCTGATAATTTGATTTAAATCCAGCTTGTAAATCATTTTGATTAATATCTTGAAGAGTAATTGTTACATTATTATTTGCCGTGGTAAATTTTCCGTTAGTATAATTAGTTAAAAGCCCTCCTGAATTATTAATAATATCTTTAAATGTTGTATTGTCATCTATAGCTATCTCTTTTGTAGTGGAACCGTCACTTACTTTTAGATACTTCACATCTACATGATGCCCAGTATTATCTATAATACTCTTTCCCATTGTTTCATAATATTTATTTGTAGAATTACTCTTTTTAGTTGGATCCATTATAATAGAATCATTTGATGATTCATATGTTGCAGGTATAGCTTTTATTGTATCCCTAAGTTCAATTTTTGCTTTTTTTTCAACTCCATTTATATCTTTAAAATTAATATTAATATCTTTTGGAGTTGCATCATCCCCCATTACATTCATTAAAGTTGTGTCTTTTGTAGCAAACTGCTGAGCATTAGGATTATCTTCTACAATTTTTTGATTATCTTTATAATAGATTATTTTATCTTTTTCAATCTGTGAAACATTAGAACTTAAAACATTACCCTTTTTTTGCATATAAACATTATTTGAATTAACAATATCATCACTCCTAAAAGCTTGTAAATCATTATTATTACTATCTTGTGCTATTATAGACAAAGAAAGTTTTGAAGTTTCGGTTTTAGAAATTGTATTATCTGTAACTATTAATTTACCATTTTCCAAAGAGACATTCACATTCCCAAAATTATTTTTAATTTCATTAACTAAATCATTCATAGTAGTACTTGAAGTTACATTCAAATTCACATTTACACTATTTCCACTCGTATCAGTTCCTGTTAAATTTAAATGGTCTATTGTAGAATATTTTTTATTAACAGGGTCATAAGCTGTAGTTCCTATTACATTTTGAATTAAATCGCTATTTATGGCATCTCTTGAATTATTCATTAATTTAAATGTGCTTGCAAATTTAAAAATCCTGTTATCAAAATCTTTATTTGTAGCAGTTATTTGTGTCTCATTTCTTGTAGAATTAAATCCACTTTGTTGAAACTTAACAATATAATCTCCGTTTTTAACCAAATCATTTATAGAAGGTTCATTTTTATTACTTGCCACCATAAAAAAATCATTAATCATTTTACCGCTTTTAGTATTTTTAATCTCAATTTCCCCATCAGAATTTAAAGAAATATTAACAACACTTGAAGTAGATGTATTTCCAAAAGCTTCACCTATTTTATCGAGTAAATCACTTACTTTATCTGAATTACTTAAAGAAAATTTAGTAAAAAAATTCTCTCCATCAGGCTTTTTACCTTTTAGATAAAAATAACTTGTTCCATCTGAATATGTATCGGTAGTGCTGTCATATTTATCAGAAACACCAGTTAAACTTCTTATTTCATTATCAACTGTTATAGGTTCATTTACATCAGGTGCAGTTGAATCGGGAATTTTACCATCTTTTGTTATATTTTTATCTATATAAAGTTTCCCATCACTTCCTCTTACCACAAATTCACGATTTGCTTTCATTTTATTATACTGGATAACATTTAAAGTGGTATGCTTTTTATAATCATCATCTCTCCCCAAAAAAAGGCTTTTTCCATCAATATTATAAGCCCTCTCAATTCCAGCACCTAAAAAAGCTTTTACTTTTGCATCATTTCCCTGATATTTGAAATTATCATCAATAGGTTTTTTATTAAAAGCACTACCGCTAAAAATATATTTCCCGTCAATTGAAGTATTTGCCAAATCTTTTAAATGTGTAAGCTCAGATTCAAGTTCTTTTGCAATAGCCTCTCTGTTTGAAGAATTATTTGTATCATTTGCCGCTTCTAAAAGTTTTGTTTTAAAACTTGTAAGAGTGTTTGTCATATCATTTAGGGTTGTATCCGTTTCATTTGCAAAAGTTTTAGCAAATAAAGCACTGTTTTTAACCTCTTCAAAAGAATTTATTTCTTCTTTAAAGCTTAAATCTTTTTCATAAATAATCGGATTATCATATATATTTTCTATTTTTTTACCACTTGCAATTTGTGCTTCGACTTTATTTAATTCACTCAAATCCTGTTGCTGATTATTAATAAAATTATTATAATAAGTAAATTGAGTAACCCTCATTTATTACCTTTTTTTAAATTTAAGCAAAAATCATTCCTTATATAAATAATCGACAAATTTAAAAAATTTTTTAGTTATGAGTAGTAATTTCAAGAACTTTCGATGTAATTTTTCTTTTTGTATTTACAACTTCAAAAATATCATCTGTTTTTAAATCTGATAATTTTATTTTTTTACCATTTTTTGTAATATCAATACCTTCTCTTTTCTTTGGATTTAACATTTCAAAAGCGTTTTTTAAAGAATTAACTTCATTCTCTTTTATGAAAATCTTATTTTTAATAGAATTTTGAAACTGAATTTTTAATATTTCAATCTCTTTTTTTGTTTTTTCAACTCTTGAATAAGGGGAAAGAGCATTAAATTCATTTTTTAATATCTCTATGTTATTAATCTTTTTATTTAAAATAAATTTTATTTGATTAAAAAATCTATTTTTTATAATTTTGATATTTTCTAATTTCATATTAAGCTTTTTTTCTATAGAATTTGCTTCAAAAATTTCTTTTAAATGATTTAGAGATTTCTCTTTTTTGGCTAAAATACTTTGAAGTTTATAATTAAAAGCATTAATCATTTCATCAATCATCATCAATATTTCATTACTATCAGGCAGAGCAATTTCCATTGCATTAGATGGAGTTGCTGCTCTTTTATCTGCTACAAAATCACTTATTAAATAATCAACTTCATGTCCCACTGCTGAAATTACGGGAGTTTTAGATTCAAAAATAGCATCTGCCACAACTTTTTCATTAAATGGCCATAAATCCTCTTTACTTCCCCCTCCTCTTCCTACAATCATCAAATCAAATCCCCTTCCGTCTTCAAATCTAAACTCATCAGCCATTTTTATTTTTTTAGCAATATCCCCTGCCGCCTCTTCACCTTGAACTAAAGTATTAAAAAGATAAAATTTAGTAAGCCTCCATCGTTTATTGGCAATTCTTAACATATCCTGTAAAGCAGCAGCGGTAGCAGAAGTTACAATGGCAATTTTTTTAGGGAATCTAGGAAGTGGCTTTTTTTTACTCTCATCAAAATAACCTAATTTTTTAAGCTCAACTTTTAGCTCTTCATACGCCTTTTGTAAAGCGCCTATTCCGCTTGGCTCTATATTCTGGGCAATAAGTTTATACTCTCCTCTTGGCATATATAAACTAACAGCCCCATATACTAAAATTTTATCACCCTCTTTTACTTTAAATTTCATTTTAGATAAATTACTTCTCCACATAGCACAGCTAACAGAGGAATTTTCATCTTTTATAACAAAATATAAATGTCCTGAAGAGTGATAAACAGCTTTACTAACCTCGCCTTCTACTAAAACAATTTGAAAATGGGATTCTAAAATAGACTTTATCTGAGTATTAAGCCCCGTTACACTAATTGGTTTCAAACATTTCCTTTAAAATCAAATAGACTAAACTTATCTATGCTTTGAGTATTTTTCATTTTTCTTTTACATCCCATTTACTCATCCACTCATAAACCCATTCACTCAATAACAACTCTTTTTATTCTTGGAGACATTTTTACCAAAATTTCATAAGTTATCGTATCAAAATTTTTTACAAACTCTTTAATATCATCAAATACCACTACTTCTTTATACTCTCCTAAAACAGACATATAATCCATTGAAATTTTACCAACAGCTTTTGTCTCTTTTAACTGACATCCATTTTTGAAATATGGAATTCCATCGGCATATCCAATATCAACAGTAGTTAATTTTATTTTATCTTTACTGAAAAATGTTTTATTATACCCAACCCCGTCATTTTCTATTTCTCTTACACTAACTCCCTTAGCCACTAAACTCATAATCGCTTTATATCCTTCAATGCCTCCATACATAGCAATACCTGGACGGACAAAATCAAATGTATCAGGAAGTTTATTAAGAGCAGTTGAATTTGCAATATGAAAAATAGGTTTTTTTAAATTGTTATTTTTACAAAATTTCTCTATTTTTTCTTTTATTTCTTTAAATTTTTCATATTGAATAAATGTATCGCTGTTTTCTTCTTCACTACAGCAAAAATGAGAAAAAACTCCTCTTATTTTGAAATTTTTCTTTAAACAAATTTCTAAAACTTCTCTAATTTCATTTTCCAAAATCCCGTTTCTATGCATTCCGGTATCTATTTTTAGATGAATATAAGGGTGTTTGTTTTTTTTGAGTTGTTTAATAGAATTTATAGAATAAGAAATATTTTTGGCGTTTCTTGCACCTGTAGGATTAAAAATCAAAATTTCTTCAAAAAATCCTTTTATAATCTCCGCTTCATCAATGTTTCTAACACAAACTTTTTTAATTCCATACTCTTTTAAAAGTTTTGAAACAGTAATAATTCCGTGCCCATAGGCATTATCTTTTATAACAGCTAAAATATTTGGATTAATTGAAGAAATTTTATCTAAGTTTTTAAAAAGATTAGATTTGTTTATATATAGAGTAGCCACAAAGGTTTACCCTTTAAGTGGCTTGATAATATCAAATGGATTCTCAACAACTTTTTCTCTATCTACAACATAAGGGATAAATGCTACTTGTCTTGCTCTTTTAATAGCTTTTTGAACCATATCTTGGTGTTTTTTACAAGTCCCTGTAAGACGTCTAGGCATAATTTTATATCTTTCAGATAAAGAATATTTAATTAAATTTAAATCTTTATATCCGATATAATCAACTTTCATTTCACAAAATTTACATCTTTTTTTTCCGAATTTTTTCTTTGGATCTGCTGCCATTATCTATCCTTTAAAATGGTATATCTTCTTCATCAATATCAATTGATGGAACTGCTTGAGTTTTTGTTGGTTGTTGCATCTGTGGCTGTGGTTTAGGTGCAGAAACGGATGATTGATATCCATATTCTTGACCTGAATTTTGATTTTTATTATCCATAAACTGCACTTTTTCAGCAACTATTGAATGTTTACTTCTTTTGTTTCCGCTTGCATCAACCCATTGGTCTAATACAAGTCTTCCTTCAATAAGAACTTTTTTGCCCTTTTTTAAATACTGATTGGCAACCTCCGCACTTCTTCCAAAAACAGTAATATCAATAAACATAACTTCCTGTTTATTTTCACCGCTCATAGAATCTTTATAAGTTCTGTTTGTAGCCAAACCGAATTTAGCAATAGCCGTTCCGCTTGGAGTATACTTAAGTTCCACATCACGGGTAAGATTACCTACTAGTATAACTTTGTTATACATTTTTGCTCATCTCTTCCCAGCGTTTAATATCTTTTTTACTTTCATATTTAACAGTCATAAATTTTAGCAGTTCTTCGTTATATCTCATTTGTCTTTCAAGTTCTAAAACTGCATCACCAGGTGCTTTGTAATAAACTATATAATAATGACCTCTTTCAAATTTATTGATTGGATAAGCAAGTTCTCTAACTCCGATATTGTCAACTGCGACTACTTCACCGTCTTTTTGTGCGATTACATTTTTAATATTTTCTACAATTGTCGCTTTTTCTTCATCACTTAATGTAGGCTTAAGAATAAAAAGCGTTTCATAATGTCTAAGACTCATTAAATCTCCTTTTGGCTTGTTAGCCCCTTTTGCTTTGGAGCAAGGAGGGCATTTTTAGTTTTTGAGACAAAATTATACTATAATTTAAAACAAAACACAAATTTTTTGTTCTATTTATCTTAATAAGGTTATTTTAATAATATTTATGTATAATTATATGAATACAAACGAAAAGGAGAAAATATGGCAAAAACAAAAATTGCAATTAACGGACTTGGCAGAATCGGAAAAATGGTTCTTTGGCAT
>Ga0256829_1001903_pt1 | contig 16251 bp, 17 predicted proteins | sample 131447metaG_FD_185979 | JGI IMG/M metagenome (GOLD analysis project Ga0256829, IMG submission 185979) | Hydrothermal vent microbial communities from Lau Basin, Pacific Ocean - 131-447 | ecosystem: Environmental > Aquatic > Marine > Hydrothermal vents | place: Pacific Ocean: Lau Basin | collected...
TTATATTTTACCATGATAGAAATTTAAATGGAAAAGATGATGCGCAAGCGATTTACCGATAAAGATCATGAGTTACTTAGAAAAACCCCAAGATATACAGAGCTGAGTGTCCATTTTTTTGGAAACAAAATTAAGATTCCAGATAGTGCTTCACTGCTTTTTTTAAATCATGAACTGTTTGAGCTTGAAATATATAAATTTTCTACGGTTAAAAAAGAGCCGCTTATTATAGATTGTGGTGCTAATATAGGTCTAAGTATTATCTACTTTAAGACTTTATACCCAGATGCAAAGCTGATTGCTTTTGAACCGGATAAAAATATTTTTGATTATCTTCAATTTAATATTGCCTCTTTTGATTTTCAAAATGTAGAACTGATTAACAAAGGACTTTATAAAGAGGAAACAACTTTAAGTTTTTTTTCAGAAGGTGCCGATGGAGGTAGAATTGCAAGCGATAACGACAATAAAGCACTGATAAAAATTTCAACCGTTAAGCTAAGCGGTTATTTAAAAAATCAGCAGGTTGATTTTTTAAAAATTGATATTGAAGGTGCTGAGACAGATGTGTTGATAGAGTGTCAGGATGAACTAAAAAATGTTAAAAATATTTTTATTGAATATCATTCATTTAGCGATAAGCCGCAAACGCTTTCTATGATATTGTCTATTTTACAAAACAATGGCTTTAGATATTATATTGAACATACCGGAGTAAAATCTAATCATCCATTTATAAATATAGAAAATTATGTCGGTTTTGATAATCAATTAAATATTTTTGGATATAGAAAATGACATTGTTAAATTTAGACAGTAAATTGCTATTTAATGTTTTATATAGCTCATATGTATTGGAGTATTTTACAAAACGTGAAGCTCCAAATTTTTTAAAAAAGTGCTGTAGAGCATTAAAAAAGATGAGAATGATCAGGCTTGTTGTACCTGCGATAGATGGCAGCACAAGAAAGCCAGATTCCTTATTTTTAGAAGCGATAAAATAGTGAATGTAGCCGTATTTTCAACAAATGATATCGTAGGCGGTGCTGCTCGCGCTAGCGAAAGGCTTTGTGGTGGATTATGGAAAATGCATGACATCAATGTAGAATATATAGTTAAAAATAGAAAAAGCATGCTTGGCAAAACAAAAGTTTTAAGATATGCAAATGCTAACTTGGAAGATATCGAATCTATTATCAGTCATTATCTAATCAATAGCAACAGAACATCTTTATCAAATACTCTTTTTTCATTTTCATACGCAGACAGTGATTTGCCGGATTTGACTAAATTTGATATTTTAAATTTGCATTGGATAGAATCTTTTTTATCCCTAAATAATTTAAACGAACTCGTAAAACTAAAAAAACCTATCGTTTGGACTTTACATGATATGAAACCGTTTACCGGCGGATGCCATTATAGTGCGGACTGTGACAAATATCGGTTTGAATGTTTAGATTGTTTACAGTTAATAGACAATACTCAACGATTGACTCAAAAAGTTTTACATGTAAAACAAGAAATCTTTAATGATGCAAATATAACCATTGTTTCTCCAAGCAGATGGCTAGCTGATAAGGCAAGAAAAAGTGCTATATTTAAAAATAAAAGAATTGAAGTGATACCAAATAGTGTAGATAGTTGCGTCTTTCGGGCGATAGACAAAGCTAAGGCAAAAAGAAAATTTGGAATAGATCCGAAGAAGACTGTATTAACATTTGGAGCTATGAGTCATATTGAGATGCGAAAAGGATTTCGTGAGCTATACCGATCTATTGAGCTTTTAAAAGATAAAATATCCGATCAAAATTTAGTTGCATTGTTTTTTGGCGGCGATTGCACCCATGATTTTCCGATTCCTATTGTAGATATAGGGCATGTAGATCATGACGAAACGCTAAGCTATGTTTATAGTGCCGCAGATATCTTTATTTTACCGTCACTAGAGGATAATTTACCTAATATGATTTTAGAATCCCTCTCTTGCGCTACTCCGGTAATAGCCTTTGATACCGGCGGTGCAAGTGATATCATTAATGAAGATAATGGAAAAATTGTTCCCAAAGGGGATGTAAAAGCTCTTAGTGAAGCAATTGTCGAGTTGATTGAGAATAAAGAAAAAAGAGAGCAGCAGGGTAGAAATGGAAGAAGACTGATACGACAGAAATATCAACCACACAATCAGGCTTTATTGTATCGTAAGCTTTTTGGAGAGTTGCAGAGTGAAAAGTTTATTTATCAAGATAGAGAAATTAATATCAATCCTTATTTTGATGAACTGATTGGATTTGTGTATAGAAATAGTCCCGTAGGCAATAAAATAGTTTTTTCTAAACAGTACAATAAGTTTTTTAAACAAGTTGAGCAATGCAAAAAAAATAAAACAGTTGTTATATATGGTTATGGAACTGTTGGAAAAACAATTAAAGCATTAATCCCAGAGCATGTAACGGCCTTTGTCGATAAAAATAGCAGCCTTTTATCTCAGGATATTGTAAAAGATAAAGTATATAACCCTCAAAATCTGCAAAATATGCAATATGATAAAATAATAATTAGTGTTCTTGGTCGTGAGGATGAGATTATTGGGTATTTGGTTGAAAAACTGCATATTGATGAAAAAAAGATAATAACATTTAGTATATAAAATATAATTATAATGTGAGAATATAAATATGGGTCAAAAAAAACCAAAAGTTACTATTGTAACCGTAACATATAATGCAAAAAGATATCTTGAGCAGACAATATTAAGTGTTATTGGACAAACGTATCCAAATATTGAGTATATCATTATAGATGGCGATAGTAGCGACGGTACTATAGATATTATTAAAAAGTATGAAAAATATATTACACATTGGATAAGCGAACCAGATAGCGGTATTTATGATGCTATGAACAAAGGCATAGATATAGCAACGGGCGAATGGATCAACTTTATGAATGCAGGCGATAGTTTTGTCGATAATGATATATTGTTTAAAATGATTGATTATCTGGATAATCAAACCGATATAATAGTCGGAGGCATTAATGTAGTTGATGCATGTAATAAAATTCTACAATCACAGCAGTTTGAGGGTGTAGATAATATCTTAAAATACAATCCATGTTATCATCAAGCAGCATTTGTAAGATCAGATTTGATGAAATTAAAAAAGTTTGATATGCAATATAAAATATTGAGTGACTATAATTTTATGCTTGAGAGTTATTTGGAGGGCAGAAGGTTTAAAAAGTTTTCCGGCATAGTTGCAAATTATATGCAAGGTGGAGTCAGCGGGGTAAATAGCAAATTGGCATCTTTGGAGGGCTTATTGATTATACAAAATCAAACATCTGATCCCCATCTTACGTTGCAGAGTTATTGGATAAGCGGATTGCAAAATGTAGATTATGGGCATTTCAAGTTTTCATTTAATTTTAATCTTATTTACGACCAAATCCAAAACCTAAAAGATACATACAGCAATATAGCAATTTATGGATATGCAAAGATAGGGCAATATGTTCATGAGAAACTCGGCAATAAAGTAGTTGCCGTATATGATAAGAGATTTGATGTGCATGAGAATGGCAGTATTTTTTATAATCCAGCAAAACTTCAGATAATAGAATTTGATATTATTGTTATATGTGCGCTTGGAAAAGAGCAAGAAATTGAGTCTTATTTATGTCATGATGCTCATATTAGTAAAGATTTGATATATAAATTTGATTTAAAATAAATATCATGTATGTTGCTCAGGAATTTAGCATTATAGGACAAGCATAATGAACACAATCGATAATATACTAAAAAGAGAATTGGGGCTTGAATATTTAAATAATCATAAGGATTATAAGATTGTTTGTTTTGGAGCTTCTATAGCGTTTAATATGGTTTTAGATAGTTTAAAAAATATGCAGATTGTGCCAGACTTTGTATGTGACAACGATAAAGATAAACATGGCAGTTATAAAAATAAATATAAAATATATAGCCCCAAAGAGGTCTTTAGCAAAGATTTTGATTTTCTTGTAATTATATCAAGCATGTATTCACCGCAGATAAAAGAGCAATTAAAAGAGTATAAAAATATTATTTTTTGTGAAGCTTATATATACTTTTTACCATTAAAAATTTATAAAACTAAAATATCCAGTAAAACGGACAAGCTAAAGATATATAAAGATCTTGATTTTTATACAAAAATATCAGTCATGAAGCATCATGTTGGCGACGATATATTTAAAGAGTGTCATTATTTAAACTATCTATCATATTGTAATCAGATTATCGCAGAGGATCGTGAGGACAGCAGGCTTTATTTATGTGCGAGTCAATATAATTTTAATGAGTTAAATTTTAAAAAAATACTTGAATATTTTATTTTTCGTAGATATGAGTGTGAATCAAAAGAGCCAATTATGATAGACTCACTTGATGAGTTTAGCAAGGGCGACTTTGAGAGGGTATCAAAAGAAACGATTGATACTCTAAGTGATGAAAAATTTGCACTTGTAAAGGCAACACAAGGTTTAAAAAAAAGAAAGGCACATGCTCTTGTCTGGCATCTTTATCATATAGATATGTTTGAAGAGATAAACAGCGAGATGCAAGATCGTGTTGAGATTTTTGATATTTATATCAGCATTAACCACGAATGTACCATTGATGATATAAAAAGGGTGTTATCTATTTACCCGTCTGCAAATATTTTTATGTTTGAAAATAGAGGACGAGATGTTTTGCCGTTTTTAAAAATATTTCAAATCATTGAAAACTTTGGTTATGACTCATTATGTAAAATACATACAAAAAGATCAATCCACAGAGATGATGGTCTTAATTGGGGTAAATTATTGCGAACAAGGTTGTTTGATAATAAAGATGAGATATTAAATAGCTTTAAAGATGATATGAGCATAGGTGCCTATGTTGCTGAAGGTAGCCTTGGAGGTTTTAGATCTATAGGTTTAAATAAAAGTAATATCGAGTATGCGTGTAAACTTTTAAATATTGCGTATGCTGATGGTTTTTCTTTTGCAATCGGTACGATGTTTTGGTGTAAGCCTAAGGCTATTTATCAGCTTGCGTCAAGGAAGCTTAATAGTAAATATTTTGTTATAGAAAATGGTGATATTGACGGTACGTTTGCTCATGCGATTGAGAGACTTATAGGGTTGTTGATACAACATAACGGATATAGATTTTTAGAAACTTAACACCAACGGCTCACCGGTTCTATAATTTTTTGTTGCTATTTTTCCCAAAACCGCTTCATAAAACTTCGGATGTAGCCCATCTTTTTGGCGGATGCTTTTTATGTTGTCTTTTGTAAAAGGCTCTCCTTTTTTGATATTACGACTTACATACAGACTCCTTACGTATTCTTTTGATTTGCCGTCATATTTTATGCCGCCTAACATCTTTTCTACATTTCTAACGCTTTTAACCATCTCTTTTAGCTGTTTTGGTGAGAGTGAAAACGCGCTATCTGGCGTATCTATATTTTCATCAGGCATGAAGTGTTTTTCTATTACTCTAGCTCCCAGCGCAACAGAAGCGATGACTGCATCTAGTCCTAGAGTGTGATCAGACAGACCTACTTCAGTGTCAAAACGCTTTTTCATATCCGGTATTGTAAGCAGATTCATGCTCTTTGGCTTTGCGGGGTAGGCGCTTGTGCATTTTAAAAGCACGATATCCTCATTGCCCACGCTCTTACATGCAGAGATGGCAAGTTTTATATCTTCTGCATCACCCACGCCTGTTGAGATGATGATAGGTTTGCCTTTATAAGCGGCGTAGCGGATAAGCGGGATATCGGTTATCTCAAATGAGGCTATTTTGTACGCCGGCACATCTATATCTTCTAAAATATCAACTGCTTCTTTATCAAAAGGGGAGGAGAAAAGCAAGATGCCTAGCTTATCGGCATACTCTTTTAAAGGCTTGTGCCACTCATAGGGCATACATGCGCGCCTGTAAAGGTCATAAAGATATTCATCACTCCAAATATCTCCCGCCCTAAATCTCTCATCTTTGATATCAAGTGTGAGTGAATTGGGCGTATAGGTTTGTAGTTTGACAGCATTGCACCCCGCTTCATAGGCAACTTGCACCCCTTTTTTGGCAAGCTCAAACTCCTGGTTATGATTTGCCGAGAGTTCTGCTATGATGAAAACCTCTTTATCTGTATCAAAGCCGCCTATATTCATATCTTTGCCTTTAGGAGTATTTTAATCTTTTTATCCGCCTTATGATACTCTTGTTTGCTTAGCATATATCTGTCAAATTCATCATCTTCACTTTGCTTTTTATATCCGAGTGAGCCATTAAAACGGATAGCTCTTTTGTTGTCTTTTTGAATCTTACATGTAACGCTTTTAAACTGTTTTGTATTAAAAAGATAATCATGAAACATTGCAACTACCTTATACGGCAGTAAAGAGTTTTGCCGGCTTTGCTTATAAATATAAAAACCTGTTTCTATAAGCCCCTCTTTATGGTTAAACCAGATAAGCCCGATTGGCTCTTGTTTAGCTTGAATGATAAAATATTCATCTTCGCCTAGTTTTTTAAACCACTCCTCTTGCTGTTTTTTGGTTATGTGTTTGCGATCTAGCGCATAACGATTTATCTGCGGCGAATTGCGCCATTTTCTTACCATCTCAATATCTCCATGGCATAGAGGTTTTAAGATAATATCAAAGCTGTCAGATTTTATCAATGCCGGCCTTTTTTAAGATATCTTGCACGCTTTGACACTGCTCAAGCTCATCAATACTAACTTCGATACCAATCTCATCAAACACGCTTAAAGTAGCAAGCATGGCAAGTGAATCCCACTCCGGTATGTCAGAGAGTTTGTCGTTTGGTTTTAGTTTATGCTCTATTTGTATCTCATCTTGCAGATGTGTTAAAAATTTCTCTTGCGTCATCTTATATCCTTTATGGGTGTGTTTTTTGCATCGCTGTATATCTGTGCAAAAGGGGCATATATCTTGTTTGTCTGAATTATCGCCGCCCCCCAGCTTAGCCCTATGCCAAAACCGGCAATACACAAAGTTAGTTTTTTGTTTTGAAATTCATCAGATAAAAAACCGTTTATTGTACCGGGTATGGAGGCTGAGTTTTGGTTGCCGTATATTTTGCCCGTTTGCAGAGGCACTTTCTCTTTTGCTACTTTTAGCCTTGAGGCGATTGTTTTTAAGATATACGGATTTGCCTGATGAAGTACAAAATAATCTATATCCTTGGCTAAAATACCCGCATCTTGCAATATATCTTTTATAAGGGGCGGAACGGTTTTAATGGCAAAATTAAACACATCTTTGCCATCCATAAACATATCTTCATCACTTCTAATTCCTCCGTCAGTTTGCTGTTTTGGCAAGATACTTTCAGACGTTGTCCTGTTTCTTGCTCCGCCGTAGGGGATGATGAGGTGTTTGTATCCTCCTCCGTTACTATAAAGAGAAAAAAAGCTCTTAGGCGAGGGTGTTTTTTCTACAACAATCGCACTTCCCGCATCGCCCATAAGCGGTGTAAAAATCCTGTCTTTTTCGCCTGCGAAATAATCATTAACATCTCCAACGCAAAGCAAAATCTTATTTATGCCGCTATTTACGTAACTAAAGGCGGTAAAAAGTCCGTAAATAAAGCCGCTGCATCCAAGATTGATATCAAAAGCTAAGCAGTCATTAGGCAAAGCAAGCCTGTCTTGCATAACGATGGCGGTGGAGGGCGCTTTATAATCAGGGCTTTGCGTAACAAATATAAGCGCACCAATATCCTCTTTTTTTATGTCCGTATTGTCAAATATGGTGTTTGCGCTTTGCACGCAAAGATCACTTGCGCATACTCCCGGACTTGCAATATATCTTGTTTTTAGCCCTATGCTTTTTTGTATCCTTGCCAGCGAATCATCATCAAAACCAAAGCGCTCTTTTTCATCTTGAAGCTTTATGACGTTGTCACCGACTGTAGTAGCTATGGCGGTTATGGCAATATTTTGAAATACCGCTTTACTCATCTTCTATTCTTTTTTGCAGATAAGCCCGCAGTGTTTTGATATTTTTAAAAGGTGTGGCATCTTTATCCATGCTATTTTCATTTGCGACTGCAATGTAGCGTCCGGTAAGCTCTTGAAGGCGTGATTCAAGCTCTAAGATAAGATCAAGCGTGCCTAGAGAATCCAGCAAAGCAAAAAGCTGAGTCTCATCAGTCGGATTTTGTAATGCATCTATTTTTAAATCTTGATTAACTGATTGGATTGAATTGGTAATAATCTCATTAAGATTCATCTATGACCTTTATGTTTGGATTGATTTTTAACAAAGAGTTTAATTTGTAATATTTACATCCATTTTGCCGATGGGATAACACAAATTTGTTTTTATCATAAAACTCTTCAACCAAAGAATTTTTTGTGCTTTTACAATAGACGGCTTCGAGCTTTTTATGTTTTTGTGCCATGATGCTAATTATTGCCTGTTCAATTTCACGTCCTAAAACCCTGCAGCTCATTACAAAGGTGTCAATAGTGCGGTTTTTAATGATTACAACTCCTACAATGCCCATGTCGCCAAATCTGTCTTGCACCTTAAAATCATATACAAAATCATTTTGCATCATCTGTTTTATTTGCGCTAAGTCATATCTTTTTGTAGTCAGATTAAACTGATTTGTTTTGTTTATAAGTTGCGCTATTCTTTGCAGATGCGCATTATTGTTGCATGTAACGGTTATATTAATCTTTAAAGAGGCTATAAAATCATCTTTGCTTTGTAGCATTTCACTCAGATTTAAGCGCTCCTCCTCTTGGCGATAAAGTTTGGTTTTGTTACTGTCCTCATCGCTTACATGCAATGTTTTCAGGTTTGGTATATCTTTTAATGTTTGCAAATTAAGCAGTGGATTTTCAGGATGCATTTTGTAGCATTTGATACCTACTCTTTGGCTCATTTGAGCTATTTCAGCATCTGAGTCATCTAAAAAAATTACACCGCTTGTACTTAGCTTTAGTTTTTTTAAAATTTTTATCAGATTTTCGCTTTTAGGTTCCCAGTTTACGGCAACTGCCGCAAAATCTTCCAGTTTTAAAGGCATATTTTTGGCATCAAAGACCTCATCGATTGTTTGTAGATCATTTTTACTAAGAAGTATCAAAATAATGCCGCTTTGTTTTAGCTCAAGACAATACTGCTGAAATTCTCTGTATATAATTCCCGGGTAGTTGTTGTCTATTTGGATATTGTCCAGACCGTCTTCACCTATTATCCCGCCCCAAAGAGTATTGTCGGCATCAAGTACCATAACTTTTATGCGCGGCTGCTTAAACAGTAAAATCAGCTCTTTTATCCGGTCTGAGATCAGTTTTAAAGCCTGTTTGGTAAAAGGTACTTGAAAAAGATATCTATTTTTCTTATCTATCAGGTTGCATGCTCCATGCTCTTTGCACAGTCCGTAAAAATCTAAAACAGCCAAATCGTTAATTTCTGTCATTAAGGATGCTATTTGCTCATTTAGCGAGATTAGCTTTGCCTCTTGTTTGTACTTTGAGGGCATATAGATATCATTAAACTCATCAAAAACCGTATTGATGATAATTTTTGAATTATTGTTTTGTCTAAAAGCAATCAGAGCATTTTTTAATATTTCAAAATTTTTATTATAATCTACGGCAAAAAAGCCGATGTCAAGCACAACAACAAGCACCTCATCATCTAGCTTTGTAAAGAGTTGTTGTATGACGGTATTTAGAGGATAGTGAGATATTTCAAATCCGCCTAAAAAACGCTTAAAAGGCTTTGTCACCGTATTTGATAAGAATGATATTTTACTGATATTCATCTATAATCCATTTTGCCGCACCATTTTTATAAAATCTGTATTTTTGACATACATGCTTGATTTTTGCCGGATTGTTTTGTACAAAAGCTAAAGCTCTCTTAAGTGCTCCGTGCGAAAAATATTTTATAACATTGTTTAGGTTTTGTTTTAGTAGTATATCGACTGTTTTGGTTTGATTTGAAGCGCATCTTATGGCGATGAAAGGTTTTTTCAAAGCTATCGTCTCAAGCAATGATGTGCTGGCACTTGTGATGATGAGATCATAGCCGCTCATAAGATATGCCATGTTTTTTTCATCTGTGATCAGCTCTTTATCTATTGTTTTCAGATATTTCACTCTTTTGTTTGCAGATGTACTTAGGATATTTACATGTAAAGAGGGGTGCAGATGTAAAAGATAGTTTTTTATTTTTGCCGATAGATTTTTCGGATCGCTCCCGCCTAAAGTAATAAGAATTTTTTTATTTTTATAGCTTTTAAGCGGTACAAAGACAGTGCGTATAAAAAATTCATCTCTAAGGAGTGTATATTTTGCTCCTGCTAAGATGGTGATCGTGTTTTTTAGATAAGAGTATGCTTTTTGTGAGGATACAAAAGAGTGGTTTAGCACGATCTTGGCTGAGTGTTTTTTATATTCATCATCAAAGACTAAAACATCACATATCTTCTTTAACTCCTCTTCACATTCAAGTGTCGTGTCGTAATTATCTATGATAATCAGGCTTGGCTCAAAAACTTTGGCTTCTTGATAGAATTTTGTTGCATCTGACAATGTGTGAAGCAAAAAACCGTTTTGACTGATTATAAAATTTTGATTTCCCGCAAGTGGTTGCGCAAAAAATATGATGTTAAAATGCTCTTTTAATCCATTTGCCAAAATAAGCGTTCTCATAAGATGCCCCAGCCCGATTGTAGAGGATGAGTCCATCCTAATGATGATATTTTTTTTGCTCGACATGTTTGTTCATTTCATAAAGATGTGGAAATTTCTCTAATGTATCGATGAGATACTCATAGCTAAAATCGGTTTTGCATTCCAGTTTTTCATATATGCTAACTATGGCTTTATAATCATCCTCTTCATCTAAAGTCAGACGATATTTTGAGTGATTGTATCTGTTGTTCAAGGTTGCTGTTGCGGCATGTGCGCGTATATACGGTGTTACATGCTCTAAGTCATAATCAGATGAGGCGTTTAGGCAAGCATCTTTTAATGATGAAAAAGAAAAAACTTCACTATCCATTCCGCGCGGAAATCCGCTGCCCGTGCATGCACACACATAGCCGGCTTTACCGGTGTAAAACAGCCTGATAGCACGCTGCACGATACCGGGGTCAATTAATGGACAGTCGCTCGTACACCGCACAATAACGGTTTTGTCGTTCGCGCCAAAATGTACAGCGGCATTATAATATCTCAGCAGTACATTTTGCATATCGCCTTCAAAATATTTTACATTTAGTTTTTTACAAATCTTTTTTATGCGGTGCTTCGGGTCATCATCGGCAGTTGCTACAATGATGCTATCTTGAAACTTTTGCAGTCTTTTTAACATTATCTCCAAAACACTACAACCGCAAAGTGGAAGTAAGACTTTTGCAGGCAGTCTAGCGCTTGTGATTCTGGCTTGAATAATTATTTGTAAATCCATAGTCTAATTATGTTATAGTTTTATAAAAAAAGGTCTTAATTTTGTTTAAAATCATCATATTTTTGTTTATGGCGGTAATAAGCGCTGATGCGATTGTTAGTATTACGCCTGTGCTAATTGGTGCAAAGCCGGGTTTTAGCGGCAAGGCGCAAGGGTATCTTAAAACAAGACGAGGCAATGTAAACAGTGATAATTACGGCGGCGGATTGAGAGTACAGTATGATGAGGCAAAAAAATATGTTTTATGGAGTGAATTTAACGCAAACTATGCAAGTGCTTCAGGCAAGGCTTACAGTGACAATACATTTGCGCACATAAGATATATACACAAGCTTTTGCCAAAAGAAGTTGACTGGGAAGCTTTTATCCAGTTGCAGACAAATCAGTTTACCGATATAAAGAAAAGAGTTTTACAAGGCGGTGATATAAGATGGCATTTTAAAAATAAAAAACTGGGAGATCTGTTTTTTGGCGCGGGCGGTTTTTTTGAGCATATAATCTATACCACGCCTGTAAATCCCACTGAAAATAATGTAAGATTTAGTTTCTATATCTCTTATGTAAAAGTACTTAAAAAAGGCTCAAAATTTTCATATATAGGATATTATGAGCCAAAAGCAAATAAGCTCTCAGACTATCTTATCTCAAATGCGGCTCAGCTTAAAGTAAATATATATAAACAGCTTTTTTTATCTTTTTTAGTCCGGTACAATATTGATTCAGTACCTCCGATCGGCATAAAACAGGACGATTTCTCTCAGACAACCAGTTTTATATATCAGTTTTAAAAGATCTTCTCAGTGGTCTAGAAAAACCACTGAGAAGTAATGCGGGCGATATTTTCTGTTTTGTTGCCTATGTTTACTCCGTAATCGTTATGTTGGAAATTTACACCCATTTTGATAGTATTGCCGCGAAGATACCAGTTGACACCGCCTGATGTCGATGTGAGCGTATTGCCGCCGTTGCCTGTGAACTTGTTCCATTTCTCATATCTTACAAAAGGTGCTAAGTATGCAAGATTTTTAAAACAGTACTCACCCGTTACAAATCCTCCGTTTGATGAGCCTGTATCAAGACTGCCGGTATTTGCCCAATCTTTTACAACTCCGTTAAACTTAAAATACTCCGCACTTGCAAAAAAGCCGTGATAGTGTCCGGTTACTGAGAGGTTGATTAGTTCATGGTGAAGATTAAAGTTTACTCCGCTGTTTGTGTGACCTTGAATAGTTGGAACACTCCAGTATCCCGCACCAAATGCAAAGCTTTTACCTTGAGCAAAATAGGTCTCAGTCTCCTTTTTCTGCTCCCATCCGTTAAACGGAGAAAATGTCACATGCCCGCCGTAAAAAAAACTCTGATCAGATATCGTTCCGCCGTTACCACTTAGACTCTCTCCAAGCGTATCATGGAGCTTGCCTTGATATACCGAGCTACCTGCTGCTATTTGGTAGTGGATTTTATCTTTATAATTTCCATACATCTGCACATTTGTGGCGCGTCTGTTATAGCTTATAAACTGTGCTGCCTCATCTGCTATGTATGGTCTGTCATACATAATAATCCTGGCTGATTTTACGGTTTCTGTTCGTGAGATATCTATCTTTGCACGGTAAAGTTTAAAGTTAATTAGTGATGTGTTAAAAGGTTTTTTTATCTTGATGTATGCGTCACCGACGTTAAAATGTCCCTCACCTTTGCCTGTATAGTTTGATTTATCATTTCTTATATCCATAGTGTATGAAAGGTATTTGTTAAATCCGGCAGAAAACTCAAACCTTACGCGTCGAAGATATGCGCTGTCTATATTTGTATTTGATTTTGTAGCAGGCTGTTTGTAGCTTGTCTGCTTATTCTCAAATGTTCCTTGAAGCCTAACACCGGCTTTTATCCACATGTTTGGATCATCTTGTGCCGTTATTTTCATACCTATGTGTGTTTGTTTGCCGAGTAAAAAATTTAGCGAGTTTTTATCTACTATAGTTATAGTCGGTTTTGTTTTTTTGGCTTTTGCATGCATTAAATTGTTAATATCAAACGGTACGCGTCCCGGTGCATTTTTGGTAAATATTTGACCTGTTGAAGGGTTAGTGTAGAGTTTTATGCTGTTCGCATAGACTGTAGATGTTAAGGCAATTGCCGCTATTGATGAAAATATAACTTTGTTCATAATTTCCCTTAGTGTTTTTGATTTGTGAAATTATGAAATAGTTTTGTTACAATATGATTACAAGTGAGATTATGTTATTTAGTATGTTTATGATTTAAATATATTGAGTGAAAATAGATATATTTTCGATATAATTAGCATATAATGAATGTAATAATAAATATGCTATATAAATTGTTGGTTATGACTATGTTCGGGGCTCTTGTAGGTGCTTTGATAGGCAGCGTGGGCGCTTGGTTTCATATGGCTATTGACTATACCATTCATTCAAGGGCTCATTGGATTGCCAGATGGTGGGCTTTTCCGGATTATATCTGGGTGCCTTATATGGTAAGCTCTATCATTATGGTGTATTTTGCTATTTTTATTGTACGCAAATTTGCCCCTGAGGCGGGTGGAAGCGGTGTTCAAGAGATTGAGGGTATATTAGAAGATAAGCGCGAGATGCATTCTTTGCGTGTGCTTGTCATTAAATTTTTTGGCGGTATCTCCAGTCTTGGCGGTGGTATGGTTATGGGACGGGAGGGTCCGACCATCCAGATGGGCGGAGCACTTGGTAATCTTGTTGCTACAATTATATCTTTAAATAAAGAAGATGCAAAAATTTTGATAGCCGCAGGTGCGGGAGCCGGTCTGGCAGTTGCTTTTAATGCGCCTATTGCCGGGATGTTGTTTGTTTTTGAGGAGATGCGCAGACAATTTAAGTACAGCTATATATCCGTACCTAGCGTTATTATCGCATCTTTAGCCAGCGTGTTTGTTATGCATCTGTTTATGGGAGACCGTCATTTTATATCGGTAGGAATGTTGGCTGCGCCTGCCATACATCAGTTGTGGATTTTTATTATTTTTGGCGCTTTGTTTGGTTTTCTTGGATGGCTTTTTAATTCTATGATAATCAAATTTGCCGATGAATTTTCAACCTATAGCGGATTCACGTTTCATGGGGCTAGTCTTATTACAGGCGCTATGATAGGATTTTTGCTTTACAGGTGGCCTGATACCGTGGGTGATGGATTTGGGGTGATTCATACAATACTGCACAGTCATTTTTCCCTTGAGGTTATTGCTGCTTTGTTTGTGGCTCGTTTTTTTATGACTCTTAGTTCTTACGGTACAAGTGCTCCGGGTGGTATTTTTGCTCCAATGCTTGCTCTTGGCACGCTTTTTGGAGTAGGGTTTGGTATTGTGGTTAATTATCTGCTTCCGTGGTATGATATAAACCCTTATGTGTTTGCACTTGTCGGGATGTCGTCACTTTTTGCAGCTACCGTGGGTGCTCCGTTTACCGGCATTATGCTGATTTTAGAGATGACCGGCCGTTATAATTTAGCATCTGCCGTACTTGTAGGCTCACTTGTTGCTTTTGTAGCGTCTAAAATATTAGGTGTGACTCCGATATACACGCTGCTTCTTAACAGAACACTTAGAATTGCCAAGTTTGGTGTTATAGAAGAAGAAAGACTTGAGAAAGAGGCCGAAAAACGAAATGAATAGGTTGCTTGTATTTGCACAATTTTTATTGCTGTTTTTGCTTTTTTTAAATGCTAATCTTAATATAAATATTTCGCATATTATATTTGTTTTATCATCTCTTATAATCGCTGCTTTAATGGCATTATGGACGTTTTCACATAACCATATAGGCAATTTCAATATCGTCCCGGATATTAAAGAAGAGTGTTGTCTTATAACAAGCGGACCATATAAATATATCAGGCATCCGATGTATTTTGAAGTTCTTATGATTGGTTTGGGCTCATTTGCATGGTTTGCAGCGTATAAAATAGTTATTTTTATTTTACTTGTAGTAGTTTTGTATGCTAAAGCAACTATTGAAGAGCGTTTATGGTGTAAAAGAGATGCCGCATATCAGCGGTATAAAAAACAAACAAAAATGTTTATACCGTTTGTTATCTAAGCAGGTTGTAACCCATTTTAATCGCTAAAATATATAACACAACGGCAACAAGCCCTCTGATATGATCTGATGAGAGTTTAAAATACATCATTGAATTTCCGATGATTCCTCCTAATATGGCACCCAAAGATACTGCTGTTATCAAAAACCAATCGATATGCACAAAGGTCATATAACTAATAAACGAAACAGCTGCTGAGAGCGGTATAGCAAAACTGGCAGTCACCGCTGCTTTTTTTGCATCAACACCTAAAAGAATCAGCACAGGAAGCAAAATATTTCCTCCGCCAAGACCCAGCATACCTGCTAAAAATCCGACAGCCGCTCCGATAAGTGCAAAAATCCATACTTTTTGGATATCTATATTTATCTCTTTTTTTGCAAACATCATCATAGAAGCACTGAAGATTAAAAAGACAACAAAGATACTTTTAACAATATTAATATCAAGATAACGCGATACTTGTGCGCCAAGAGGCGAGAAAAATAGCATTCCTACGGCAATTGGGAGGGAAAATTTGATATCTATAATTTTGTGTCTTAAGTTTAGAGCAGTAGAGGTTGTTGAGGTGCATAATCCGGCAAACAGCCCGGACGCCTTAGCCAGATTAAAACCAATATCCAACATGCCAAGTGATGGGATGATCGCTGCTGCTGCACC
>Ga0256829_1001904_pt1 | contig 16250 bp, 13 predicted proteins | sample 131447metaG_FD_185979 | JGI IMG/M metagenome (GOLD analysis project Ga0256829, IMG submission 185979) | Hydrothermal vent microbial communities from Lau Basin, Pacific Ocean - 131-447 | ecosystem: Environmental > Aquatic > Marine > Hydrothermal vents | place: Pacific Ocean: Lau Basin | collected...
TAAGCCTACAAGACCTGCTACCATCCATTTCAGCATAGTAGATAAGTTACCACTTTGCATATCTCTTGTTTTTTCACCAGTACCATAAATAATGCCAGCGATGCCATCTACAGTTGCATCTACAACTTTAAGGTCAACTTTTGTCCAGAATATTTCTGAAAGTTCTCTATACGGTTTTACTATATACTCTTCATAAGCATAAGGAATATAATATTGATTAATCAATAATTTATAAGCAAATGAATTTTCCATTTTAGATGTACCATCTGGAACTTTTACTCTTGAATTTGCATATTTTCTATATGCATAAAGAATTGCTAACCCAACAAATAGTTGTGTTCCAACTAACATAATTAATGCAGTCCCATGTGCAATATGATACTCATGTGCATTTAATGCCTCTTCAACCATATCAAAGAAAGGTGTTTGAAGAATTCCAGCTGCAATAGCAACAAGAAGCAATGGGCTCATAGCCCATAGCATAAATCTATACGCTTCATGTGGATGTATGCCAAAAAGTTTATAACGCTCTTCACCATGGAAAATTAAAGCAACAAGTCTAAATGAATAGAATGCTGTTAAACCTGCAGTAAAAAGTAAAACACCATAAATTACCATGTGATTTCCAGAATATGCCGCTTCAAGAATTGTATCTTTAGAAAAGAAACCTGCAAAAGGAATAACACCTGCCAATGCAAGTGAACCAATAACCATCATAATCCAAGTCCACTTCATCACTTTTTTCAATCCACCCATCTTAAATGGATCAAGTTCATCATGCATTGCATGCATAACATTACCTGCACCTAAGAATAACAATGCTTTAAAACCAGCATGTGCCATTAAGTGGAAAAGTGCAACCCAGTAAGCACCAAGACCAGCTGCTGCAAACATATATCCTAGCTGTGAAAGTGTAGAGTAGGCAATAATTCGCTTCATATCACGATTTACAAGTGCCATAGATGCAGCAAAAATTGCTACGAATGTACCAAGACTTGCAATAAATAGACCAACATGAGGGATTAAACTATAAAGCTCATGAGAACGAATTACAAGATAAACACCTGCAGTTACCATTGTAGCTGCGTGAATCAATGCTGAAACTGGTGTAGGACCTTCCATTGCATCTGCAAGCCAAGTATGGAGTGGAAATTGTGCTGATTTACCCATAGCACCGATGAAAAGAAAAATTCCAATCCAAGTAAGTGTAGCAGTCGGTAATTGATGAAATGCTGCAAAAGCACCATCATATTGGAGTGTTCCTGTATTCCAATAAATAAGGAATAGTCCAATAAGCATTCCAAGGTCAGCAATACGGTTCATAATAAATGCTTCATTCGCTGCCCATGTAGCACTCTCTTTGTGAAACCAGAAGCCAATAAGACCCCAAGAACAGAGACCAACACCTTCCCAACCAATGAAGAGACCAGCATAATTGTCACTCATTACTAGAATCATCATTGAAAATACGAATGCCGAGAGCCAAGCAAAAAATCTATTAAATCCTTTGTCGTGATCCATATATCCAATCGCATAAACATGTACAACGGATGAGACTAAAGTAACAACCATCATCATAGTAACAGAAATTTGATCTACCATAAATCCAAACGGAATATAAAGACCACCTGTTTGCATCCATGTCATCATAGTCACATGAATCGGTTCGCCAGTCTCTAATATATGTGTTAAGAGTACAGTACTACTTATAAATGAAGTTATAATCAATAGACTCGCAACTATACCTGTAAAAAGTTTCTTTGGTGTCGCTGTAAAAAGAGCTGAAAACAAAGAACTTACTAAAGGTGCGAAAAGAGCTATATATAAATATTTTTCCATTCTTTATCCTTTCATTGTTGTAAGTGCATCTAAATCAATTGAACCATGGCGTTTATACCATACTATCAATAGACCGAGTCCAACTGCAACTTCAGAAGCAGCAACAGCAATAATGAAAAACGCAAACATTTGTCCCGTCATATCACCATAATAGTGTGAAATTGCGGCAAAAGCTATATTTACTGCGTTTAATAAAATTTCAGTTGCAAAAAACAGTAAAAGCAGGTTTTTTCTACGCATTACACCTACTAAACCAATTGCAAATAAAATTGTAGATAAAACAAGATAGTGGTTTAAACCTATTTCCATCATGAAAGCACCTTTTTATTTTTTTCTATTTCAAGTTCAGCATCATTTGTCAATGTAATTGAACGATCCATTTTCTTACCAGCAAGTACAATACCTGCTACCATTGCTACTAAAAGCATCACTGCTGCTAGTTCAAATGGAACAAGGTACTTTGTAAAAAGAACTAAACCAACATTTTGAGTATTACCCATGCTATCAATTGCAGGATAGAATGCAACAATATTATCAGACACCATCGGCGCAGCTACAATAAGAACAACCAATACAGCCGCTAATGTAGATAAACCAGTAATAATAAATTTATTACCTTGTTTCTCTTTTACACTGCGAGTTGTATCAAAGAACATCATACCAAACGCGTATAGAGCCATCACAGCACCAGTATAAACGATTATTTGAATCGCACCTAAAAAATCAGCACCTAGAATAAAGAAAAATGCCGATATAAAAATCATCCCTGCTGCTAACGCAGTTAATGCATATAACGCCTGAGATGTTGTTACCGTAATAATAAACATCGTAATCGTTAAAAATGCAAACAAGTAAAACGCTACCGCTTCAAACATAATCAAAACTCCTTAATATGCTAGAGGTGTCTTTTTAACACGCTCGTCTTCATGTGGTGTGATAGAACCAAAACCTTCAAATTCCAACTGTTTTCCAGCTTTCATTGTATCTATTGGTGTTAACATATCTTCATATAAAATAAAGTGTTCCCTTTGGTCTGACGCATTTTCATACTCTCCACCATGTGTAATAGCAAGTTCAGGGCAAACTTCAGCACAGTATCCACAAAAGATACAACGCCCAAGGTTGATTGTATACTCAGAGACCTCTTTACGAGAATTCTCATCTATTTTTGTATCTATACGAATACAATCAGATATACAAATCTTTTCACAGAGTCCACAACCAATACATCTTTCAGTATCACTTTCCCATAAACGTTTCATCTGATGTACAGCACGATAACGAGGACCAATAGGCATTTTCTCTTGAGGGTACTGAACAGTATGAATATCAAAACGAATCATCTCTCTCATAACTACCCAAAGACCGACAAAAAGCTCGCCTCTGAAACTTCTCTTTACTACACGCTTAAACTTACCCCAACCATCAGTAGGATAATCTTCAATATCAACTAAAAAGTAGCCATTATCAGCTACATTTCTATCATTAAATGCTTCCATTTTCATTCATTATCCCCTTAAAACATCATCACAAAGCCAGTGATAACTACATTTATCACTGCTATTGGCATAAGCACTTTCCAACACAACCACATAAGTTGATCTGGTCTTACATCTGGCCACGCAGCTCTTGTCCATAAAAAGAAGAAAAAGAAAAATGCAACTTTTGCAAGTAATCCCATCGCACCAAGAAATGAACCATCACCAAAACCACCTAAAAAGATAAGAGGAATAACAAATGAGATAAAAAACATATTTGCATACTCACCAATGAAGAAAAGTCCCCATCTCATACCAGAATACTCAGTACCAAAACCATCAATAATCTCATGATCATTCGCAATTAAATGAAATGGTGTACGACCAGTTTCAGCGAATGCTGAAATCCAAAAGAGTATAAACGCAACAGGTTGAGACCATACTATCCAATGAGAAATACCACCAACTTGATAATTGTTAAAATCAACTAATGAAAGAGATCCAACCATCATAATAGGTGCAAGTATTGCTAAACCACTAACAACTTCATACGAAATAAATACAGCGGCAGTACGCGCAGCTGAGAGTAGTGAAAATTTATTTGCAGATGCCATACCACCTAGCATAGGACCATAGAGTCCAACCGCCATCATTCCTAGAATATAGAGTATACCAATGTTAACATCAGCAACAATTGGATGTACTGTATAACCAAAAATCGTAAATTGTGGAAAAAATGGAATCGCAGCAGCTGCCATAAACGCAGTAGCAGCAGTAATAACTGGCGCTATTTTAAATATTGGAGCAACAACATTTGTTGGAACAATATCCTCTTTTGTAAAAAGTTTTACACCATCAGCAGCAACTTGCAAGAGTCCATAAGGACCAACATACATTGGCCCTAAACGGCGTTGCATAAATGCCAAAATTTTACGCTCAAAATATGTACCAATACCAGCCAATGCTGAAAATATAAGTAAGATTACAACGACTTTAATTATCGTTTCAATTAGATATGCTGTATCCATATATTACACCTTTTCTATCGAAGCTGCACTAAAACGGTAACCGTCAAAGAGAACCTCTGAATTTAAATTTTTGTCAAATGTTGGTAAAACTACAATTGAACCTGCAATTTTATTATCACTCACCACGTTTGCTGTAAGTTCCCCACTTGCAGTTTTCACTTTTACACGGTCACCTTCATTGAAATCAGAGCTAGATAAATACTCTTCACTCATATAAACACCACTCTTCTCATCAAGATTAGTAGTCTTTTGTGTAAACGCTGTAAACTGTCTTACAGGATTAGCTAGATAGATTATACAATCTTCAAGCTTATCATCGCTGAATTTTTCAACACTTTCATCATCATCGGTTGTAACTGCTACATTTTCTAACACATAACCGCGAACTTCTGTCCCATCATTCTCATAATGATTTGGAAGTGTATCAAACGCTTGCGCTTTAAATCCAACAGTAGTTGGAAGTTTCACAGTGTAGTCAATCACATTTTTCGCATCAAATCCAAGTGCATTTGCAATATCATTAAGCTCATATCCATTGTAGCCAATAGCTGCGTTTGTAGGATTTACACGCTTGTTAATACTTGTCAATGTCCCCTCTTGTTGGTTGATTGCTGGCATATCTAAATCACCATCACCAAGTCCAGAGAGTACAAAATCACCATCTGTATTATATGCAACAGTGTAATCTCCTTTTTCATCATCAAGCTCACAAATAAGTGAAACACCAAGAGTGTTTGTAAGTGCAGGAATCATCACAAGTTCAAATTTAGAGTATTTCTCAACTAGAGCAACAAGACGCGCTAAGTTTCTAGCATTTGGATGTTTATATAAATCTGGACCAACCATAAGGGCAAAAGTCTCTTTTTTCTTAAGGTTTTTCTCTAAAGTTTCCATAAATTTATCATCAGCACCTAAAATTTCAAGGAGTTTGTTATCATCTACTACAACTTCTTTAGATACTTTTTTAGGAACCATTTTAGATTTTTCTACTTCTACTTCTTCCTCTTCACCTGTCTCTTCATTCACTTTTTTCTCAATAACTTTCTCTATAACTTTTTCTTTAATAGTCTCAGTTACAGTGACTGTTTTTTCAGAGTGAAATGATGCAAGATACTTAACAATATCTTTTGGTAACTTCTCTTTATCGCCAAAGAGATCAAGCACTAAATACAGAGCTGCCTCTTCTTGAAGTGGAGCATGAGTAACAGTCATTATTGACTTGCCAAGACCTTCAATAATAGGATCTTTCACAGGGTGGAAATAGAGCCCAGCACCTTTACTTACTGTAAGTGAGTTATTGAGTGCATATCTTGCGTTTGGATTATCAGTTTTGAGCGCTGATCCAACAGAGACTATAAAGTTTGTAGTATGTACTTTTTCTAAATCGCTGCCATAAAGTTTCGTACCACTAATTTTACTATACTCATTTAAAAATGTTTGGAATGCTTTTGCTTCACTGTTTACAAGCTTGTATCCAAACTTCTCTTTCATTGCTTGAAGCAAATATGCCTCTTCATTTGTAATAGTAGAAGTAAACGCAATAGTGTCTGCTTTTTTAAACGCAGCCACAGCAGCATCAAACGCAGCTTCATCTTTTGTAGCATCTGCATTTTGATAATCAAATCCATAACGTCCAGCCCCACAAAGTGAAACATAGTTCCACTCATTCATCACACGGTAAATCTTATCTTCAGGATTATCAATACTTCCATGTTTTACATCATAAGAGAGTTGGCATCCAGCAGAACAGTGACCACAAGTTGCAGGAATTTGATTGAGTTCCCATGCATTTGATGTGTACATAAAGTGTGTATCAACAAGCGCTCCAACAGGACAAACTGAAGCACACTCACCACAAGAAGTACAATCAAGAACATCTGTTCCATTTGTTAAACCAATAACTGATTTATTAAGTTTATTCCACATAGCATATGCGTCTTTTGGCATTTCAGCTTTATAGTCCGCATTTAAAGCATCTGCTCCACGAGGAATAGTTTTTAAAGAGTTGTCACCTATCATATCTTTACAAGCAGTTACACAACGCTCACAAACAATACAAAGACCCGGATCATAATGTAAATGTCCCCAGTCATGAGAACTTCTATCTACATCTTTAATCGCATAGTTTTGAGAATCAACACCCATAAGGAGTGTATAGTTTTGTAACTCACACTCACCTGATTGATCACAAACACCACACTGAAGTGGATGATTGACATCATAAACTTCCATAATAGCACGACGCTCTTTTTCAATATTTTCTGTGGTCGTTGTGATATTCATTCCATCTTTTGCCTTAGCATTACAGGCATATACCTGCTTCCCATCTGCTTCAACTAAACAGATACGACATGCCAAAGTTGGACTACATCTTGTTAAATAACATATTGCAGGAATAAAAATATCATTTGCACGGGCTGCGTTTAATAAAAACTCACCCTCTTGCGTTTGAACCTCTTTTCCATCAATATTTATAGTAATCTTACTCATTATACTACTCTCACTATTTTGGATTTTTCAAATCTATATTGACTAAAATCTGCTGTCATATCAAAGCTTGGATTTAGCGCTATAGTTCCTTTTAATTCATCATCTTGTTTAAAGAGACGCTTTATGGTTTTTGAAGCAAAATGAATCTCTACTTCGTCACCGTCAGATATTCGAGCCGCTGCAGCAAACTGTGCAGAACCTCTTAAAGTGGCATCTTTTTCTAACTGTTTCGTTTTATTTGTAAACTGGTTAAATTGTAAAACAGGGTTACAGTGATAAATTACGGTACCATTAAACTCTGGCAACTCTGCAACCTCTTCTATTTTAGCATCACTCTCGCAAGTAACTTCATCTAAAATATACCCTCTTACATCTTCACCATAAACACTATAGAAGTTTTCAAGTGCATCAAACGCAACTGCTTTAAAACCTTTTGCTGTTGGCAACTCTTTTGTATACTCAATTGTATTCTCTTTTTGCATACCTAAAGCATTTGCTAAATCATTTAAATTATACCCATCAAAAGCTAAAGCAACATTAAGTGGGAGAACTTGATTATCAACATTTACCACGCTACCTTCTACTTGGTTAAGTGCAGGCATAGCTAAATCAGCCTCTTTTAGAGATGAGAGTACAAAGTCACCTGCTGCGTTATAACCAACAACATCTGCTATATTTTCATCACGATCAAGTTCACAAAGAAGAGAGACACCAGCTGTATTTACTTCATTTGGTACAACTACTAAAGAAAAGTCTGTATATTTTTCAATAAGTGCCACAAGTTTTGCAATATTTTTCGCTCTTGAGTGTGCAAACAAATCACTACCAACAATTAAAACACGCTTATGCGCTCTTGTAAAAGCTTTACTCATAGATTTAAGTTCATCATCACCAATATTACTTTCAGCTTCTAAATACCCTAAATCTAAATCATCTAAAAATGCTCTACTTGACTCATCTATATCTACATTTTGTAGTAGTTCATTTGCAAGCAGTGCTATAACACCCTCTTCTGAACCTGCTTCATATTTCATAAGCTGCGTTGCAGTGTTTTTCATTAAAGCATCTTCCATAGGATGTGCATAGACAATTTTTGCACCATTATGTTGTGATGCAGTTCTTAATGCATATCGTACCATCGGGTTATCAGTTGCTATTCTTGTACCAAAAACAATGGCTGCATCTGCTTGTTTAATAGCATCTAAAGAGCCACTATGGTGTAGTTTTCCACTTATAGAGCTATATGCACTCATAAATTCACCATAGAGTCTTGCATCTTCATTGAAAAGTTTCACACCTAACTTCTCTTTTAAAAGTTGTAAAATATGTGCCTCTTCATTTGTAATCATTGAAGAAAAACGGATAGCATTTGCACTTTTTAGAGTCTCTACTGCCTTGTTAAACGCAGCTTCATCTTTTTGTGCACTATTTTGAAAATCAAATCCAAATCTACCAGCACCACATAGTGTTGCAAATTCATAATTGTTTTTCACTCTATAAATAGAGTTTGCATTTTGTGTTCTATCACTACCATGTTTTACTTCATACTCTAAAGAACAGCCTGCCGAACAGTGTGCACATGTTGATGGAATACGTGAGAGTTCCCATGCATTTGCAGAGTATTTAAAGTCAGAACTTACAAGTGCGCCAACAGGACAAACTGCGATACACTCTCCACAAAAAGTACAATCAAGAGTATCTGCATTTTTTGGAATAATAGATGAAGAGTATCCACCAAATTTTACATCAATTGCATCATCGCCTATCACTTCATTACAGACATGCACACACTTCTCACACATAATACAGAGTGCAGGATCATAATTTATAACTCCCCACTCCTTTACTGTTCTATGTTGATCTTTCGCTGAGAATTCTTGTTGTGATACACCAAATTCCAAAGTCATATTTTGTAGGTCACACTCTCCTGACTTGTCACATACACCACACTCTAAAGGATGATTTACATCATAAAGCTTCATAATATTTGTGCGTTCAAGTTCAAGCTCTTGAGAGTTCGTTTTTACTTCTATACCCTCAGTAGGAGGTGTATTACAGCTTAATATAAAACCATCAACACCCTCAACTTCAATAGAACAGATACGACACGACGCACATGGAGATGTTTTTGAAATATAGCACATAGTAGGGATATAGATGTCATTTTTTCTTGCTACTTGCAAGATAGTTTCACCCTTTTGTGCAGTTACCTCTTTGCCATCAATTTTAAAATTAATTATTTTACTCATTCATGACCTCCTTACGCCTGTACCATAGCGATGTAATAACAGCGCATACAGCGTTCAGCTTCACTGAGTGCTTCATCTTGTGTAAAGCCTAAGTTTACCTCTGCATTGTTATGTTTACGATACTCAGCATCTAAAACTGATGAGTGCTCACGAGGAAGGCCTGGAAGCCAACCGCTTACTTTCTCTTTTTTATCATAAACTTTCAATTTTGCAAGGTGATCTTCCATTATTTCATCATCGCTCAAAGTAATTTCACCACTTTGCACATAACGGCTAATGACAGAAGCTCCACGTTTGGCTTGACCGACTGCGTTTACAATAGTCATAGGACCATATTCACAATCTCCAGAAGCAAAAATTCCCTTACGAGAAGTCATATAATCTTTCCCATTTGTTTTAATAGTCGCCCATGAAGTCATCTCAATATCCCACTCCTCAGGCAAAAAGCCCAAATCAGCACTTTGAGAAACCGCAGGTATAAGATAATCTGCTTCTATAGTATAAGATTCACCCTCAATTTTTACAAGTTGTGCACGACCACCATTTGGATCAGGAACAAGCTCAAACTTATCAATTAAAAGCTCTCTTAAAATATCATCGTCATCAGTTGTAATGTTATTAACCGCTGAATGGAATAAAAATTCTACACCCTCTTCAACAGCTTCGTGATACTCTTCATAAGTTGTATTTCTTATAATAGTCTTCTCATCACGGCGATAAATCATATATACTTTCTTTGCACCCGCTCTAATTGAACAGCGCACAACATCCATAGATGTAAATCCACCACCAACACAGACAACTGTTTTGCCAGTTAAGTCCACAAAATCAGTTGGAAGCATCTGCTTCTCTTGGACTTCTTTTGGTGTTTTGATGTCAAATTTCTCATAAAGGTTTACCCAATCAAGAAAATCAATTGCACCCCAGTACCCTTTTATCTCTTCTCGTTCATTTTCACAACGAACCTTTTTAGAAATACGTGTACCAGAAGCTATCATTGTTGCATCATACTCTTTTTCAAAGCGACGCATATCTTCATCGGTTACCTTATAATTTGTAATAAAGTTAACACCCATATCTCGTACACACTCTATGTCTTGCATATATTTATCCCAAGGCATACGATATTCAGGAACACCGACAGTCACTTCACCACCAAGAACAGGAAGTTCTTCATAAACATCTACTTCGACACCATCTGCACAAAGATAATATGCTGTAGTAAGCCCGGCAGGACCAGCACCTACAACAGCCACTTTTTTGCCATTTGCAGGTTTTTTCTCCATCGGATGAAAAAAGTCATAACCATGATCAGTTTCCCAATCAGCACCGAGACGCTTGAGTGACATAATAGAGATAGGCTCATCTAAATTTGTTCTACGACAAGCATCCTCACATGGATGTGGACAGACACGACCACAAACATGTGCTAGCGGCATAGTCTGGCGAGTGGCCTCTAGGGAGTCATCAAAGCGTAAATCTCTTACACCTTCAATATAACCGGGAATATCAACATGTGATGGACAAGCATCTGTACAAGGTGCTGTTATTTTTGCAATATAAGCTACACTTTCATCATAATGAATAGATTTTTTCTTCTCATTAATACACTCTAAAAAAGTATCTTCAAAATGCTCCATCAAATCTAAAATAGGATTTGGAACAGTTTTTCCAATCTCACATTTAGAAGTAACCTGCATACTTTTTCCAATCTCTTTTAAGTGATCCAAATCAGAAATTTCACCCTCACCACGAGCAATTTTATCGAGTACATCATATAAAATACGACCACCCCAACGACCAGGAGCACAACGCCCGCACGCTTCAGAATAGACCTGATACTGTGCCGCATACTCCATAGCCAAACGAATAACATCTACATTCTCATGAAACAGTGCAACACCGTCCCAACCTATAAAGGCTTTTGAGTCTCGATGATCATCATATTGTGCTGGCAGATTATAAGCTGACTCTTCCCACTCTTCTTCTGGCTTGCCTATATTATTTATAGACTCCCCATTCCAAGTAGAAAAATATACTTTACTCAAAACAGATTCCTATTTTTTAACAACGATAGTCCAATCGACTTCGTTAAATTTTAGTGAGTTATACAGTTCATACCCACACTCTTTTACCAAATCAGCAGAGCGCTGAATTGGAGTAAAATCGCCTATTTCAAAAAGAAAAATCAATGTTTCATTCTCTTTATGCTTTTCACCTAAAATCTCTTTCATACGAGGTTCAAAATCATTTCCGAGTTTTCTTAAGTCATATCTTTTCATTATCTGTCAACCTCACCAAATACGATATTTGTAGTACCAATAATAGATACAACATCCGGAATATAGTGACCAGGTAAAAGGTCAGTTAAAATCCCTGTATGCCAGAACGATGGCGCACGAAGTTTCAATCTATATGGATATGGTCCACCTTGAGAATTAATGTAGAAGCCAAGCTCACCTTTTGGTGATTCTGTAGCCACATAAACTTCACCAACCGGTGGTCTCATACCTTGTGTTACAAGTACAAAATGTTGCATCAAAGAGTAGTTTTGTGTCATAATATCTAGCTTAGGTGCTGAGATATATTTTGGAGCATGAGCCATAAGCTCTGTTTGACCATCTTTTTCACACTGCTCATACATTTCCATACATTGATAAAGAATTTTTGCAGATTCACGCATCTCTTCCATATAAACACGGTAACGCGCAAAGTTATCACCTTTATCTGAAAAAGGTACATTAAATTCTACTTCATCATATAACTCGTATGGCTCTTCTTTACGAATATCCCAAGCAACACCAGAAGCTCTAAGCATTGGACCTGTACATGCCCAAGAGAGTGCCATTTCAGTTGAGATAGTTCCAACCTCTTCCATTCTCATAAGCCAAATACGGTTAGAATCCAGTAAATCTTCATAATCTTTAATATTTTGAGGAAGTTTATTTAAAAACACTCTTAATTGGTGTAAGAAACTATCTTGAATATCTAAAGGAACACCACCAATACGAATAGCAGCATGTGTCAAACGCGCACCACAATAACCTTCAATAATATCCATAAGATATTCTCTTTCACGGAATGCAAAAAGGAAAACTGTCATTGCCCCAATATCTAGTGCTGTCGTTGCTAACCAGAAAAGATGAGACATCAAACGGTTAATCTCTAAAAGAAGCATACGAATAACTTTTGCACGACGAGGAACCTCAAGCCCAATAAGTTTTTCAACTGCAAGAGCAAACCCATAGTTGTTTGAAGATGAAGCAATATAATCCATACGGTCAGTTGTAGGCATAAACTCGTTATAAATCATATTTTCAGCCATCTTCTCCATACCACGGTGAAGATACCCTACATCTGGATGTGCTTTAACAATCTGTTCTTGTTGCAAATGCAACATTAAACGCAACTGTCCGTGAGCAGATGGATGTTGTGGACCAAAGTTTAGTACCAGTTCATTGTCATCTCTGTCAAATGTTATATTTTCAAAAAATGGTGTTAATCTATTTTTTACTTGTGCCATATTTTATACCACCCTATCTTTGTGGATCATCAATTACTTTTGATGACTCTTTATCTAATTTTGTAACCATAAATACGCCACCCTCTTCTTGATAAGATTCAACATGAGGCTCTTCATTACCTGTAATCTCAGTACCTTTTGGAACTTCAAATCCAAGACGAGAAAAACGCTCAGAATCATATCTATCAACACGAGCAGTATCACGAAGTTCAGGCCCAATAATATCGCGAGCCTCTTTTCCATAAATTTTATCTACTTCATACCATGCAGCAAACTCATCACCCTCAAGAGGATATGTTTTAAGAAGTGGATGTCCCTGCCAGTCGTATGGCATCAAAATACGCTTCATAAATGGATGGTTATTTGCTTCAATTCCAAACATATCAAACATTTCACGCTCAGCCCAATCTGCACTTCTAAAGAGTTTTTCTACAGAGTCAACAGCTTGACCATTCTCAATAAAATACTTCACACGAATACGCTTGCGTTTAGTCATAGAAAGCATTTGGTAAAAGATTTCAAAAGTGTTATCTTTTGCAAGCCAATCAATAGCGCTCATCTCTGAGAGTTGTGTATATGCTAATTCATCTCTCATAAGTTCTAAAACACCATATATATCGTGAGCATTGATGTACACAACCATTTGCTCTACTTGAATATATGCATCTTTTACTTCAAACTTTGCTTTAATAGCCTCTAAATCAGCTGCAAAAACAGCATCTGTATCTACCGCAGATTTTGGCACTTGTGGTGCAACATAAAATCTGTCAGTATAGTAAGCTTTTGCTTGTACATTGTCTTTAGGTTTATACGCTCTCATATTACATTAACCTTTTAGCTTTTTGTGCATTGCCTGCTTTGTTAGCACGAATCTTTTTTTGTAACAACATTACACCATACTGAAGTGTTTCAGGACGAGGTGCACAACCAGGAAGATACAAATCAACAGGAATAATTCTATCAACACCTTGAACAGTTGCATAAGTGTTGAACATACCACCAGTATTAGCACATGAACCCATACTTATTACCCATCTTGGCTCTGTCATTTGGTCATACAAACGTTTAATAAACTCAGAGTGTTTTTTTGTAAGCGTTCCCGCAACAATCATTACATCTGATTGACGAGGAGAAGCTCTAAAAATAGTACCAAAACGGTCAAAGTCATATCTTGATGCACCCGCTGCCATCATCTCAATACCACAACAAGCAAGACCATAAGTCATAGCCCAAAGGGAGTTTGAACGCCCCCAGTTTACAATTTTATCAACACTTGTAAGTGCTATTGGTAAACCGGCATCTTGTGTATAATTTACTTTATGTTGTGCCATTCTAATGCTCCTTTTTTCCATGCATATACAAAACCAATTGCTAAGAGAACTATGAAAGTTACCATCTCAACAAAACCAAACCAGCCAAGAACTTTAAAGTCTACTGCCCATGGGAACATAAATACGATTTCAACATCAAATAGCAAAAATAGCAGTGCAAACAGATAAAACTGTGGTGACACTCTATTTGGCTGTTTTGTGATTTCTGGTCCACATTCATAAACTGAAAGTTTAATCTTTTCACTATCTTTGCGTGCAAGCGCACGACTCGCTAGTCTAGCCACTACAGTCGTTGTAATGAATGCACCAAATGTTATAACAAACAGTACAAAGACCCCAAAATACGGATTTGCAGTGTTAATATGCTCCATATAAACCTACCTTTTTAAATTAAAAGTTGTATTTCTAACCCATACTTCATTAGAAAAAACAGTTCATTTACTATATCTAAAAGAGTATTAAAAAAAGTTGTGATGGAAGGAAAAAGGGGAAATGATGTCACTTAATGCAACATCATTAAGGTAAAATATTTGTTTATTTATTCAAAAAGCCCATAGACTTTTCACTATCAAAATTTGCATCTCTCTCTTTTCTAATTTCATCTATAAAATCTTTTAGCATAAACAGAGGTTTTTCTTTTACAGCAACTTTGTAGGCTGTGTTTTTTATGATGAGATTTATTTGCCCACCTGTGAGAGAATACTCTGCAAGTTTTTCTACATCAAAATTCTCTTCATAAGGAGCATCTTTTGGAAGCATTTTTTCCCAAAGTTCTAATCTCTGCTCTTTATTTGGTTTTTTAAACTCTATTTTATAGTTAAATCTTCTTGAAAATGCTTTATCTATATTTTCAAGTAAATTGGTTGTTGCGATAAGCATTCCCTTAAAGTTTTCAATTTGCTCTAAAAAAATATTTTGCATTTGGTTATGCATCTGATCGGAACCAGTGATATTCCCACTACTTCTTGCACCTAAAAACTGGTCTGCCTCATTAAGTAGTAAAATTGGTTCTGTCTTAGTTTTAGCACTCAAATCATAAAAAGTATCGAAAATCTTACGCACATTTTTTTCACTCTCTCCCACATACATTGAAAGAATTTTAGAACAGTCAAACGCAAGAACCTGTCGTTTAAGTGATTTTGCAAGGGAGTATGCTGTCATTGTTTTTCCCGTTCCAGCTGCACCATAAAAGATTATACGCGCATCAATACCGCTCTTTTTATCTTTTATGCCCCACTTTACAAGACGAGAGACAACATCTTTATCTACCTGTTTCATCAAGTTTTCAAGTGTCTCTTTTGTGCTCTCATTAAGGACAACATCATCCAAAGAGGTATCGCTGTCGATGAGTTCAAATATATCTTGTTCAGCTACTAAAGCACCAAGTTTCAAACGTGTTACTTTTTTTGTTTTTTGAGGATGAATAATACTTTGAAGCACATCATCTACAATGTAAAAAGAACGACTTATGCCACCAAATGGATTGAGCATCTCCTCATAATCAATAATACCGCTACTCAAAAGGTTCGAGCCTTCTTCTAAAAGAGAGCGATTTTTTATACGTTCATAATCATCTAAAGAGATTAAATCAATAAGCGTATTCATCTCGCGCAAAGATGAGTCAGTAGAGCCATACTCTTCACGCAATAGTGCAATGAAAATCACCTGCTCGTAGTTACTCATCTTCTTTTGTTTAAAAAATTTATCGAGTCCCAAATTTTCAGAGGTCTGTTTAACTCTCTCCTCTATGCGTTTTTCGAGATGTTGGAGTTTGTTTTGTAGTCTGTCTATACCCAAAGAGTGTTCATGCACATTTTGACGGATGACGCTCATTTTTTGATAAAGCTCAATTCTAAAAAACTGGTCTTGGAGGTATTCAAGATGATCTGCATAGGGCTTAATGTCTGGTAAATCCAAATCAAGAGTACCATCTTGCAGTAGTTTTAAAAACGAAGGGGTAAGTCCTACCGCACTGTTTAAAAGTTCTAAGGGAGTCACCTCTGAAATTTTCACAGGAGTAAAACTCTGCTGGTGCAACCAACCAAGTTCTAGTAAATTTTTTACCTCTTTTAGATGTTGTAAATGCTCATAATTCTCACTTTTATACAAATCTTGTAACAGCTCAAGGACAAGCATATCATCTTGCCCTTTCATATATTTAGCTGCAATATGACGCAACATTTTTGCCTCATCTTTATTACATTTAAGATGTATAAAGATATCCGATTTTTCTATCTCTTTTGTTTTTAAAAAATTAACTAAAGTCTTCAACTGTTTCCTTAAAATTTATATCCAAGTCCTGCAGACATAAT
>Ga0256829_1001905_pt1 | contig 16247 bp, 11 predicted proteins | sample 131447metaG_FD_185979 | JGI IMG/M metagenome (GOLD analysis project Ga0256829, IMG submission 185979) | Hydrothermal vent microbial communities from Lau Basin, Pacific Ocean - 131-447 | ecosystem: Environmental > Aquatic > Marine > Hydrothermal vents | place: Pacific Ocean: Lau Basin | collected...
AAAGAAGGGCGACAGCGACAAGGGCGACTTGAGAGAGGGTGCGGCGTATTTTTGTGCGCATAGGGTGTTTCCTAAAAAAGAGGGCGAGTAAAGTATTTTTGTACTTTCTTAGTATAGCGCAGGGGAAAGGGAGTGAAGGGGGGAAAGGAGGGTGGGTGTGGATAACGTTGACTCCCCTTTTAGAGGGTGCTATCCTTTCTCTATTGTCATACATTTCTTACAAATAGGATTTATGAGAAAATCTCCAGACTTCCATTCCAAAGAAAAACGCTTTTATGGCACGGCAGCCCTCGGTGAGAAGGGGCAAATTGTCATTCCCCACGAGGCGCGAAAAAAAATGAAAATCAAAAAGGGCGACCGTTTGCTCGTCTTTGGCGCGCATGAGGATATGCTCGTCCTGACAACACTCTCCCACGTGGAAAAAATAGCGGCGCACCTTGAACAAAAACTCAAAAAAATTGACACCTTGATTAAGGAGACATCTTAAGACGGTATGGCTATTATTTGCGTAGAGGGCTTGGTGAAAAAATTTGGCGCCTTTACCGCCGTGTCTGCCATTAGCTTTACCGTAAAGAAAGGGGAGGTCTTTGGCTTTCTTGGGCCCAATGGCGCGGGAAAGTCAACGACCATTTCCATGCTTTCTACTATTTTGCCCCCGAGCGCCGGCGACGCCACGATAAACGGCTTCCGCATCACCCGCGAGAGAGACGCGGTACGCCGCACAATCGGCCTCGTCTTTCAGGATACTTCGCTTGACGACCAGCTCACCGCCGAGGAAAACTTGCGTTTCCATGCGCGCCTCTACGGCATCCCCCGCGCCACCTTTCTCGCGCGCAAAGAGGAGGTTTTACAGCTCGTGGACTTGGAGGATAAGAAAGACGAAATCGTGCGCACCTTTTCGGGAGGTATGAAGCGGCGCCTTGAAATTGCCCGCGGGCTTATCCACCACCCCGCCGTCCTTTTCCTAGACGAGCCAAGCATTGGCCTTGACCCGCAGACGCGCGCGCATTTGTGGGAATACATTTTGAAATTAAAGGAAGAAAAGGAAATGACGATTTTTATGACGACACACTATATGGACGAGGCCGAGTACTGCGACCGCATTGCTATTATTGACCGCGGGGCAATCGTCGCGCTTGATACGCCCGCCGCGCTTAAAAAGGGGGTCGGCAAGGATATCGTTACGCTCACGACCTCTGCGCTTCGTGCGCTGAAAAAAGAATTGGTGGGGGAAAATATCGCCTTTCGCGAAGAAGGCGGCACGCTGCGGATTGACGTTGACGACGGCGAAGCGTTCCTCCCCTCTCTCCTGCGTACGCTCAAAACACCCCTCAATACGGTTTCTCTGCGCAAACCGACCCTTGATGACGTCTTTTTGCATCTCACGGGACGCGCCATACGCGACGAAGAGGCGTCTAAAAAGGATATTCTGCGCCACGCAATGCGGATGCGTCCACGATAGAAAATTATGCGTTTTATTCAAACAATCTACACGATCTGGCAGCGAGAAATTGTGCGCTATACGCGCGCCAAGGCGCGCATTCTCTCTACGCTCTTCCAGCCGATTATGTTTCTCGTTATTTTCGGCGTCGGACTCAAAGAAACTTTTGCCGCAAGCAATTTCGGCATTGATTTTTTGCAGTTTATGTATCCGGGAATTATCGCTATCAGTGTGATGAGTGTCGCTATTTTTTCCACTATCTCCACTGTGTGGGATCGGGAGTTTGGTTTCCTGAAAGAAATTCTCGTGACGCCCACGCCGCGCAGCGCCATCGCTCTAGGGAAAACGCTTGGTGCAACAACAATTGCCACAGGTCAGGCGCTCATTTTGCTCGTCCTCGCACCCCTTCTCGGCATAACAATCGCCCTTCCCTCTCTTTTCCCGCTCCTCCTTTTAATGTTCCTCCTTGCCTTTGCGCTTTCCGGACTTGGGCTCTTTATCGCCTCCCTAATGCAAACAACTGAAAACTTCGGCATCGTGATGCAACTCCTCATTTTCCCCCTTTTCTTTCTCTCGGGCGCTTTCTTCCCCTTGACTGCCGTGCCCGCGTGGATGGGCGCGGTTGCCGCGGTCAATCCCCTCACCTATGGCGTAGACGCCTTTCGTCAAGTGCTCTTGGGGGGCACAGCGGCACACGCGACTCTCGCGCGCCTTTCTCTTCATACGGTATCGCTAGACGCCCTCTTCCTTGCCGCGTTTTCATGCGTGATGGTGGGTGCAGCAGTCATTGCTTTTAATAAAAAATAACCTCCGCACGCCGCGTGCCGTGGGCACGCGGCGTGCCTTCATCTCTGTTGAAAACATAGTTGCGCAAAAAGACGCGATGCTCTACCGTAAAAGAGTATGCCCCCCTCTACAGAAAAGTCTTTTGCCGTTTTACGCATCGTTTTTGGTTTCGTGTGGGCAATAGACGCCTATTTTAAATGGCAGCCCGCCTTTATCAATAACTTTACCCACTACCTCACCGACGGCGCTCAGGGCCAACCAATCCTCGTGCAGGACTGGATAAATCTTTGGGTGCACACGGTCAACGTCAACCCGCACTTTTTCGCCCTCGTTGTCGCCCTTGCGGAGACAGCGATTGCGCTCGGTCTTCTTTTTGGTTTCCTGACAAAGGGCGCTCTCTTCGGTAGCACAACCATGGCACTCGTCATTTGGTCCACCGCCGAAGGTTTTGGCGGCCCCTATGTCGCGGGTTCCACCGATATTGGCGCAGCCATTATTTATGTCCTCCTTTCTCTTGCGCTATGGGCGGGAAAAAGCTGGCGCCGCGGCAGTATTGACGCCTGGCTTAAAAAACGTTTTTCGTTTTCTCTGGGCGTGTGGTAGGGGCGCCATCGCTACTGCGCCGCAAAATCAGTGGGCGGCACTTTGTGCCGCCCACGTCTTAGCTCTCAAAAAGCCGAAAAGTCATGTCTTGGTGCGGAATACGAGAATCGAACTCGTGCTTACTGCTTGGGAAGCAGTCGTTCTGCCACTAAACTAATTCCGCGTCGGTCTGTGCCCTTTAAAGTCTGATCCACCCGAAAAGACGCTGCCACCAAGACGTGCCTGTCGCTGTACTTGTCGCCGCTTGGTGAGGCGGCACAACGATAATAACCTGTTCGCCCGGGCGCGCAACACCAAAGGCAGTGCGTATCGCCGCTTCCCTCCCCTGGGGCGTGTTAAGTGCGGCAATGTTTTTCTTCAAGGTTTCTTCCCGCGCGTGGAGCACCGCCGCTTGCCTTTGGGTATCACGGGCAATGCTCCAGGTGAAATATACCTTACCGGCTAAACCAATAATGAGAAAACCAAGCCAAATAATCACAAGGAGCAGAGCAGCAATGAGGATGCCGTGGCGCACAGGGTGCGCGTTGCGTACAGGGGAAGGATGGGTGGATAAACGAAGCGGCACGCATCCAGTATACCAAAGACGCTCTCTATACCCCGCCCTCTTGCATCATTTTCATAAAAACGTCTTCGGGAATGGTTACGGTCCCCGTCGCGGCAAGACGTTTTTTCCCTTTTTTCTGCTTTTCTAAAAGTTTCTTTTTGCGCGTTACGTCGCCGCCGTACAGGTAGCCTGTTACATCTTTGCGCAGGGCAGGCAAGGTGCGCGAGGCAATAATACGGCCAAGTGCCTCCGCCTGGATTTTTGTCACGAAGAGTTGGCGAGGGAGAATGGTATGAAGCTTTTCCACCATATGTTCTCCCTCTTCCTGAACACGGCGGCGTGCGACAACCCGCGCAAAAGCCGGCACCGGCTCCCCCGCAACGAGAATGTCTAATTTCACCACGTCGGCGGGGCGCTCATTAAGAAATTCATAGGAAAGAGAGGCGTAGCCGGACGAAACGTTCTTTACCTTATCAAAGAAGCCTCGCATAAGCTCGCGCAGAGGCATTTCCGCCGTGAGCTCTAAGCGGCCGTCGGCGTATGTTTCCGTGCGGGTTATGCCAGCTTCGTGCTGATGAAAAAGTTGCATCAAAGAAGGCAAACTATCCGGCGGCGTGATAATAATTACCTTGACCCACGGCTCCTCAATAGAAACGATTTCCCCAAAGGGCGGAAAGCGCGAAGGGGTATAGACCGTTTCGCGCGCGCCCTTTTTCGTTGTAACCGTATAGGCAATGGTAGGCGTCGTAACGATAAGGTGGAGAGAAAATTCACGGCGCAAACGCTCCGTGATAATTTCCACATGGAGCATACCCAAAAAACCACAGCGAAAACCGCGGCCTAAAACACCGGAGGACTCCTCTTCAAAGGAGAGCGAGGAATCGGTAAGTTGCAGGCGGGCGAGCGCTTGCCGCAAGGCGGGGAGATCGTCTTGGCTCTCTGGATACACCGACGCCCACACAACCGGCCGCGGCCTCTCAAAACCAGAGAGCGCGGGCAAAGTGCCCCGCAGAGCGCCCACCGTGTCACCGACGGCGGCGACACCCGGCTTTTTAATGCCGGTGACAATGTAACCAATCTCTCCCGCAGCAAGAGTGTCGGTGGGCGTTTCATCTGGAGAGAACACACCGACTTCCAAAGCGGTGAATTGTTTCCCCGCCGCACGGAAGACGAGTTTATCCCCTTTCTTGAAGGATCCATCAAAGACACGCACATAGACGGTAATGCCGCGATGGGTGCTATAGGAAAAGTCAAAAACAAGCCCCCGCGCCTCCGCGGCCGCGGAGGCGCGGGGGCTCGGCACGCGCGCCACGATAGCTTCAAGCAACTCTGCCACCCCCTCGCCCGTCTTCCCCGAAACAAAGAGGATTTCTCCGGGGTCAATATCGAGAAGGTTTACGAGTTCTTTTTGGACTTCCTGGGAACGCGCGGCAGGGAGGTCAATTTTTGATACGACGGGAATGAGGGCGCAACCCGCCGCACGTGCCATTGCGAGCGTCGTGAGCGTTTGTGCCTCCACACCCTGGGTCGCATCTACGAGAAGTAAGACACCTTCAACCGCCTTCAAAGCGCGGGAGACTTCATAGGCAAAGTCTATGTGCCCGGGCGTATCAATGAGATTAAGAATATAGTCGTGAGAATCTGCAACGCTCCGGTAGCGCATCCGCACGGGCTGCATTTTTATCGTAATACCCCGCTCACGTTCAAGATCCATATGGTCAAGGATTTGTGCGCGCATTTTGCGTGCCTCAATAGTTCTCGTCTGTTCAAGCAGACGATCGGCGAGCGTTGACTTACCGTGGTCAATGTGGGCAATAATTGAAAAATTGCGTATATGTTTTGTATTCATACAATAGCCGCACGCAAACACCCTGTCCCCCAAACACCCCTAAGAGGCATCAAAGGTAGGAAGCGCACGGCGCTTTTTGATAAAGCGGTGTGCTGCGAGGCGCATAGCGCGAAACTCCCTATTCTTCAAAAGAGCGAGGGTGCTGCCGGCGACGATAAGGCCCACAATACCAGCAATAAGCCCCTGCGCAAAGACAGAGGGAAGTGTAGAAAGAGGGGCGATATTACCAAGGGCGGCGAGTGTCATATAGGTTGCAGCACCGGCGCCAGTTGCCGCGACAATCCCCTCCCCGGCCGGCCGGAGAAGCGCGCGATTAAAACCGGGTGCCGCGCGGCGCATAGCCCCCATGAGAAATGCTACCGTCACCAGTTGCCCCAACACGACCGCAAGGGCAAAAAGAAGAACGATCTTCCCCGGTACGTCACCCACACGGAAAATGTTTCCCAGCATAAAAAGAACATCGGAAGCACGGTGCAAATAATAGAGGCCTCCTGCGGCAACGCCCACCGATACGAAACCGCCGGCAAGCTGGTAAAAGAAGGGGCGCCACGACTGCCGCGCAGCATAGAGGGCGCGCATCAAGAGCAAGGTAAGCCCCTGGGCGGCAAGGCCGACAACGAGAATGGCAAGGGCGGCAGCGGTCAGGCGCGTATCGTCCCAATTAAAGTGCCCTGTCCCAAGAATCACGCGCACAAGATGGGCGCGAAGGACCACAACAAGAGAAAAGATAATGAGAGACCATAGGACAAGATGCCGACCGGCAGCTCCCAAAACGCGGGTGAATTCTTCCCTTTTTTCTTTTCCAGAAAGCTCCGAGAGAACGGGGAAAGCAGCAACCGCGTACGAAGATCCGATAAGGGCAAGCGGTACTGCCTCAAGATTTGTTGCAAAAGTAAAAATAGAAATAACGCCTGTTCCCGCGCGTGCCGCAAGAACAGTAATCGCGAAAACAACAGCCGAGCCAACGCCGAGCGCAAGAGTGCGCGGTACAGAGTCATGCATCACGGGCCCCATAACACGCCACGAAGGCCAGGTCAGACGCGGGAGAAGTTTTGCCCGCCAGACAACAGGAATGTGCACTAGAAGATAGCCCACGGAGCCGGCAATGACGCCGTAACCGATGCCTTTGAGACCAAAATAGGGATAGAGAACAAGGGCACCAAAAATAATACCCAGATTATAGAGGATGGGCGAGAGCGAATAAATAATAAAGCGGCGATGCACCTGAGTCACACTCGCCAAAACGCCCGTAAACCCCAAAAGGAGTGGCTGGAGAAGGAGGAGGCGAACGAGGGCTATGAAGTCTCCCGCGTGGGGAGAAGCGACAAAACGGGGAAAGAAAAGAAAGAGAATGTGCGGCGCGACAAACGCGACAATGAGGGCAATACCGCCTCCCACAAAAAGGAGAAAGGAAATGGCGTTAGATATAAGCGTGCGGGCTTCGTCATGCGATGCTGCAGCGATACGCGGAATGAGCACATACGCAGAGACAAGAGACGCTACAAGGGTAAAGATAAGATCGGGAATCTTAAATGCCGCGTAGTACACGTCCAGAGACGTGCTTGCGCCGAAGATGTGCGCAAAAGTCCGGTCGCGAATGAGGGCAAGGACTTGAGCACCCAGAGTAAATACCGCAAGCCAGTATGCCGCTTGATGCAAGCCGCGAATGGGAGTCGCGATATTTCGCAAGAAGCGGCTTACCATAGTAAATCCTTACTTCTTGGCGGGTGTAGAAGGTGTCGCCTGAAGGGGTGTGCCGATAGTGTGAAGGGTGAAGGGGTTTTTATTCTTCTCTAGCGCTTGTTGGACGGCCGCAACAATTCTCGCATTTTGTGGGGAAAGTGCCGCGATAGCTTTAATCTGTTCAAGCGCTGCCTTGTAATTGCCAAGATTGGCATAGGCGGCGGCAAGGAAATATCGCGCGTTCGCGTAGCTCTTATTCAAGGCAACCGCTTGCGTGAGGGCCTGAACCGCACCGGAGAGATCGTTCGTTTCTAAGCGTAAGACGCCCACTTGGAAAAGAATAGTGGGGTTGTTGGGGATAAAGTAAGCTGCTGCTTCCGCAGCCTTGAGCGCCTTCTTTGCCTTACCGAGTTGCGCCTCTACCTGAGCAAGCTCAAGGATTGCCGGCGTATAATCTTGCTTGAGAGAAACTGTTTCGGTGAGATATTTTTCTGCGTCTGTATAGGATTTGTTTGCAATTGCTGTTTGCGCAAGCGCGAAAGGAATGAGGGGGCTTGTGGGGTTTAGAGACTGCGCCTTATCGTATGCCTTAATAGCGGCATCGTAAGCCCCGGGCACCTGCAGGGGAACAACCGAGCTATAGACGCTTCCTAGAGCCACCCAATTTTGGTATGCATGCGGGTTAATATGAGTTGCTGCCTGTGCCGCGGCAATACTCTGCGAGAGAATAGCCTGCAACTGATTTCTATTAATGTCGGCAGTAGAAGTTGCCCGTTGGATGAAATTGTTCACCTGCGCCATGCCGATGACAGCGGCAAGCCGATAGGCATCCGCAGTGGGGGCGGAGATGAGAGACTGGTTGACAGCATTTTGCGCGGCGGCAAGTGAACCCGCAGACAAGTCAGCCTCTGCCTGGACGAAAGAAATTTGGGAAACGTACCGCCCAACAGTGGTGTAGAGGGCAGCTACGCCAACAAAGAGAGAGATGGTGAGGATAAAGACTACAACAAACCCTATCCGTGGATTTTCAGAAAAGATAACGCCGCGCTGTCTTTCCGGATAAAAGGCACGCAAAGTAGAAGCAAAAACGCCGGCGAGAATGAAACCAAGGGCAAGGGGAAGAGGACCAGAGACATTAAAGACAAGTTCCAACAGGATGAAGAACATGCCTACGAACGCGGTAAGCGCAACAGCGCGCACGAAAGGATCCTCAATTTCACGGGTTACAAAAGCCCGAATGCCGAAGAAGAGGAAAAGACCAAAAAAGGCAATCCACGCGAGCGCGCCAATAATTCCCGTTGTGACAAAGGAGGTAGGAATAAAACCAACGCCGCTTATAAAGTCGGTGTTCCAAAATGGCGTCGCGTTTGCGTTTGCGCCACGATAGAGGAGAAATTGAGAGCCAAATGTGTTAGGGCCGGAGCCAAAGATTGCACTCGTGTGATAGGTCGCCTTACCAACGGCGAGCGTTGATTGCCATGAGGGATGGACGGTGAGATTACCCACGTGTACGCTATTTCCCAAGACGCCTGAGACAAGCGAACCGCCAAAAAGGAAGAAAACAGAAATAACAAGAACCGTGAGGGAAATGGCGACGCGTGTTGCCGGAGCCGTTTCTTCATCGCTCTCTTCAAAAGAAACCTCCATACGATAATCACCGCCCTCATCCTCCTCTTCAAGGAGGAGCGCGTCGGACCCATGAGACGAGAAGGTGCGGCGCATAATTCCCTCCACAAAAAGCCCCAAGGCCACGAGAGCGATGAGCGCCCAGGTAACCGGATCATTCGCAAGAACCAGGAAGAAAAAGGCAACAATGCCCAAAAAGGCGAGAATACGCCCCGTTAACCGCGACACGCGGCGAAAGCGCGTCCATATAAGAGTCATTGCAATTCCCAAACCTAAAACTATCGCAAGATCCGAGAAGGATCCGATGAGAGAAAATCCCGGGTTTACAATGGAGGGAGCAATATTCCCAATAAGCATAATGAACGCTTGTGCGAGAAGGATGGCGCCAAAAAAGGCAGCGCTTGTGCACATAAACGCGCGGTAGTGTCCAGTACGACGAATTACCAAGGCGGCAAGCGTGCCCAAAAGAGACACGACGAGCATAAAACCGAGGGTGTCCGTGTCAAAGAAAACATGCCCAAAGAGAGAAACGGATGAGGGCGCCCCGGAAAAAAGGGTGGAAAGGCCATAGGCAAAGGGCACTAACCATAGAGAGAGGAGGAGTAAGAGGGGCGGAGCGGTTAATTCCCCACGGGTAAGGCGCGCGAGAACAAAAAAGATAAGTGCGGCGAATGCGCCGAGAGCAAGGACAAAGACTTTGGTTGAAATGAAAGGAGCCGGCGTAGAGGGAAGAATGATAAGTGCGGCGAGAAAAGGTGAGCCCAAGAGTGCCCACAAGGCAACGCGCTCAAATGTCCACCGGCGCGAGCGGAAAAGGTTTTGTGTAAAGTTACGAAAGTCCATAGACAAGGGGGAGATATTTTACGGATAAATAGTGCCAATATAAATGGCGTGTGTTTTACTTTTTTATTCTTGTGCCCCAGGCACTTGGCCCTTATAAGAGGGATAAAATAAAGTATAGCATGTGATAAGGAAGGTAAGCCCCACTATTCACAGGGGAAAACGCCACAACCCGCGCAGTAAGCGCGGGTTGTGGATGTATGGAGAACCGAGCTAGTAAGCCGAATTCTGTCCTGTTTTTAGCAGGGACGGCCATCTATCTGGGGCTGCCGTTACCGGCAGCCTCAAGCGGCGCTTCTGCGTATATGCAGACACGGCCTTGCACAGGGGTAAGGATTTAGCCGTTTCACCCATACGTTTCCGCATGATTCTTCCCGAAGGAAGTCTCTCCTTTTCAGGTTTGACGTCACTGTTCGCACCTCTCGCCTCGCGGCGGACGGGTGTTACCCGCTACCCGGCTCCACGCGTGCCGCGCTTTGCGCGGCACGCGTGGCTGTGTTCGGACTTTCCTCTCCAAGAGAGATGGATTTCTCCGGAGCGGCCGTCTTGCTCGGTTCCGCGCGTATTGTAAAGAAAATCCGCCTCCCGCGCAAGGCGCGGGAGGCGGATACTGGTCTTGCAGCTTCTCCTCACTAAATAATGTCGCATGTGCCCGCAACGCACGCGAGTTCTTTTTTCATCTCCGTTTCGTCATGTTTTTCATACAGGTAAAGTTTCGCATAGTCTATAGAAGGAAATGCGCGGGCAAGTTCTTCATAACGCTCGCGAGAAATTTCTTCATAGGGCGCAAGGCGGTATACATAGTCTGAGCGCGGGAGGAAAGAGAGACCGCCTACAATATCCCAATTTTCATAAAGCCAGTTCGCAACCTGAATCCACTCGTTTTCCCCCACAGAAATCGTCACCGATGGGTTATGTTCTGTGTAATTTTGCTTAACAAGCTTCCAGTGTTCAAGCTGGTCAAGAGCGGAAAGATTATTTTTCGTTACGGCGTTGTCGGGCGATTTAACGGGAAATTCAAGCACAAAAGTATTTGCATCTTCAGGGGTCTGCCCCACTTCCGGATGAAAGGGAACCCCCTGATCGCGCAAGAGCTTGAAAAGTGCATCTGTGGCGCTTACCCGAATACGGCGTATATAGTAAGCCGAATTGCGCGGATGCATACCGCTTGCCACGTCAAAGGTTTGCGAGACGGTTCCTGAGGGCTTCACGGCAGTAATGGCAGTGGAGGGCTCTATGCCAAAACGCTTGGCATATTTTTTATTTGTTCTTAACGTCTCTGCACGCATCGCCTTCAAGGTTTCTGCATCACGGACAGCCGGAGAATCCCACTGACCTGTCACAGAAACACCTAAAAGGCGCTCTTCTCTGCAATTTGTTTTCCACTCCTTGGAAAGGTATTTGAAGTTCGTCAGTGTTGACTGGTAGGTGCCAAGAAGCGCGGCAATACGCGCTTTCTCTACCAGAGATTCTTTCGTATCATCCGGTCGCGCGATGACCTCGGAGAGGTTGCAGAACTGCTTAGATTTCAGGATAATTTCTCCGCAGGGATTTGTCCCTGCGGGTCCAACAACACGGCCGTTTTTTATGTAGCCTGTCTTCTCCCACAGAGCACGCCGGCGCGCGGGTATTTGTTTCAAAAGGCTACCACGATTAAAAATGCCGCGCTCGCCCGATCCGCTCTTCATGAGAGCAACCCACTCATCCATAAAGTCTGCGTTAGTGGGTTTGTCCACGTACACGGCTGAATTATTCGCGATAGAGCGATGGGGATCGGTCGTATAGAAAGCTCCCTTCTTTGCGTCACGCATCGCCTCGTCGTCAAGGTCGGAAAGCGATATCATCGCGCTACGCCGCACCCCGCCAGCAACGACGCACTCACCGATTTTGCAAATGATATCGTGTACATCAATATTGCGGAGACGACGACCCTGGTGCGCGAGAATGCGTTCACGCGCAAAAGAAAGGAGCGAGCGCAGAGGCTCGGGTCCAGACGCTTTGCCGCCCATAATTTTGAGGCGCGCGCCGGCAGGGCGCACAGAGGAAAAGTCAAATTCAATATCCCTACCGCTGTACCATGTTTTCAAACCAAGCGTGAGAGCATCACACCAACCCTCTTTTGAGTCTCCCACTGTATGAGTGGGAAGTTTTTCGCCTGTTTGATATTCAATTTGGGGAAGTGCCTGCACGTTTGCGCTCTCCACAGAAAAACCAACTCCTGCGCCGCACATAGATATGTACATAATTTCAGCAAAGTCCTCAATTTTACGGGGCGCAATGTAGGAACAGTTGTAGGCGGCGACATTACACCGGCGCACCGCGTCTCCCGCGAATTGCATAAGCCGCATAGAAGGCATTACTTTTTGAGTAAGGATTGCCTCTCGTACTGCCGCGTATTCTTTTTCCGTTAGCTTCTTTCCGAGATTCTCACGCATAAAATTAACATAGCGGTCAACAGTTTCTACCCATGTTTCCCGCCTCCCCTCCTCCGGAATCCACCGCGCGTAGGTGCGCAAATAAACAAACTCACCAAGAGGGTTTCCCTTGAAATATTTTTTGCTCTCTTCAGCGAGAGCGCGTACGGAATCGGGAACCCCTCGCTGCTCGGCACGCATCTGCGCGCGCTTATCACGATAGAGGATGTATGCCTTTGCCGCCGCGGTAAAATCGTTAAGCATAAGCTGCTTCTCTACCGCATCTTGTATGCCCTCAACGTTTGGCAAAAAGTTTTTGTATTTGCGTGCGAAGCGTGCAAGCTCGCCAGCAACCTGGTGAGCGACGAGTGTAGCGTCTTCCCTACTTCCCTCCCCTGTCTCAACCATCGCTTTATGGATAGCATTAGCAATTTTTTCAAAATCAAAGGACACGAGACGCCCATCGCGCTTTTCAATAGTCGGTATTATTTCACGATATCGTTTCGTCTCTTTCACCGTATTTTCTAGAAGTTTCTTTTCCGCGGGAGGCTGAGGTGATTTGGCAAGAGAGGAGGTTTTCAACGGGGTGTTTTTTGTCGTATGAGCCATGGTGATATCGTGATTATGATAATGACGCGTGAAGCGTTACTTTTCATTTTACCGCCACCTGGGAAGAGAGCTAGGTGTGGATAGGTGAGCGCGAAACATCTTTCCCGTATGGCAAGGGAAGGGGTACGACCGTGCCAACCTTCCACCCGTGCTCCTGAGCCGCGCCGGCATGCATCTCAAGGACATAACGGACAGGTTGTGGAGGATAAAAGACATGTGGATAGGTATCGGGTTGAACTGCCTGATCAATACCAACAATCGTACCTGTGTCCGATAGCCACACAATATCAAGGGGAACATACATTTCTTTCATCCAAAATCCATACCTACCATCTTTCTTAAAGACAAAAAGCATTGCATAATTTGCGGGTATCTCTCTTCTTCCCGAAAGCCCCCTTGCCTGCGCGGCCGTTGTTGTCGCAATTTCAAAATGTATCCCTCCGGCGAAGGTAAGCTCTGAGGAATGTGTGGGAGATGTCCTAGAGAAAAGAGGCGGGGCGCCTCTGAGAAGAGTGGCTTGCGATATGAAAAAGGTACCGCCAAAAAGGAGAGCAAAAAAACAGACAGTGAGGATAATCCTGGCGAGAGGTTTCATAGGCACGGGGGTGAAAGATGGAATTATGATACTATGGGAAAATAAATTTGGCATTTGCAAACACTAGTACTACCTGACTATGACTATTCTCTATCTCGTCGGCCTTGCCGCTTTTGTTTCCACTTTCCTTGGCGGCACGTTTGCCTTGCGCTTGAGAGATAAGCTCCACCTTATCTTAGGGTTCAGTGCGGGTGCGGTTGTTGCTATCGCCTTTTTTGACCTCTTGCCTGAGTCTTTGACACTCACTCACACGGCTTATAGCTCGCACACGGTGTTGAGCATAACCGCCCTTGGCTTTATGCTCTATCTTGCGATAGATCGTCTCTTTCTCCTGCATGGCCACACGGGCGAAGATCACGACGCGCAGCATGCCGACCACGCGCGCGGCACAGCGGGAGCTGGTAGTCTCTCCTTCCATAGTTTTTTGGATGGTGTGGGCATAGGGCTTGCTTTCCAGGTGTCTCCCGTTGTCGGCGGTGTGGTAACCGCTGCCGTTCTCGCCCACGATTTCTCCGACGGAATTAACACAGTCAATTTCATTGTGAAAAATGGCGGAACAAAAAAAGAGGCGCGCAAGTGGCTCTTTATTGATGCCCTAACGCCGTCCGTGGGTATATTTTTCACTACACTCTTCTCTGTACAGGAACATACTCTTGGGCTCCTTCTTGCTCTCTTTGGAGGTTTCTTCCTCTATATCGGCGCGAGTGATTTAATTCCTGAGAGCTATCACGCCCACCCAATACGCTGGACAACATACTCAACAATTCTTGGTATGGGGATTTTATACATTATCATTCACCTTGCGGGTTAGAAGAATCTAAGAAACAAGGCGCTCCTCAAAAGAGCGCCTTGTTTTTTGTGGTGGCTCCCGATCAAAAACCTACTGCCCTGTCTGTCTCTTGAGCTGAAGACTTAGCTGCTGCACCAAGTCAAGAAGTGTTTGTATCTGCTTTTGAAGAGCGGCGATTTTCGCCTGGCGCTCGGTATTCGTGGTTGCCGAAGAGGAAGATGAGATTGTGGTTGTCGTGGTTGTTGCGATTCCTGTCTGAGTCTGTCCTCCACTTGTTGCTGTCGAGCTGCCATACACCTCTTTAATCTTTGCGAGAGTCTTGGGGCCCACGAGTCCATAACCGGTTGTTTGGGGCGTGCCGCCGGAAACGATACCATGGGCGCGTTGGAAGCGTTCAATGGCGCGCGTGGTGAGGGGGCCGTAGTAGCCGGTTACCTTGCCCTGGGGGTAAATCGTGGGGTCTGTTGCGAGAAGTTTCTGGAGGGTGGCGACTTGAGTGTTTTCTTCTCCTGGTTTCAAAGGCCGCTCTATTTTTTGTACAAGAGATGCCAATTTATCATGGAGAGAGGATTCTGTGCTTCCCGTAGGCGCCGGCGTGGAAGAGGGCGCACCTCCCGAAGAGGTTCCTCCCGTGCTGCTGGTGCTACCCGTGAATTCTCCTGCGCTGCTCGGAATATTTCCTCCACCCGCCAGACTGCTGCCACTACCAGAACTTGCTGACGGACCGCTAGTGGGAATTGATGCCCCCGCGCCTCCCCCTCCGCTTGAAGGAATACCGCCCGTTCCGCCACCTGCAGATCCCGTACTTCCTCCTCCCGAAGAAGGCGCGGGATTTTGGGTCGGTGTTGGGCTGGGCGTCGTACTCGGCGCAGGGGTGGGTGCGGTCACAGCCACGGTGGCGCTCTGGGTGACGCTGCCGCCGGAGCCGGTGCAGGTGAGGGCGTAGGTGGCGGAGGATTGGAGGTTGGTGAGGGTTTGGGAGCCGCTTGTTGCTTTTGAGCCGCTCCAGGCGCCACTCGCTGTGCAGGAGGTTGTGTTGGTGGAGCTCCAGGTGAGAGTGGTGGAGCCGCCCGCGGAGACGCTTGTGGGTGAGGTGGAGAGGGTGAGGGTAGGTGAAGGCGGAGGGGTGGGTGATGGTTGAGGTGACGGAGAAGGCGTGAGTGAGGTTCCCGAACCGTTTCCGTAGCGATAGAGATAGTAGTAAGGAGGCCCAGCTGGCTCTACGTCTCCTCCGAGGAGGAGAACGTTATCCTGTGCGTCATATACGATATCGCGCCCAGTGACGGACGTGCGTCCAGGAATACCGCTAATTGCTGTTGAAAGAGTCTCCCACCTCCCCGTGTTTGGATGATAGGCATAGAAAGATATAGGACTTGCTGCGTTCCCGTTGCTGTTGAACCAGAGAAGCACGTTACTCACCGAGTCCCACGCGATATAGGTCTCAAAGAATCCCGTAGGGCCGCGGCCACCACCGGGAATAGGACCAAGATCGGTGAGTGTATGTGCATCCATGTTGTAGCGAAGGAGACGTCCGTGGAATGGATCGATGACATAAATAACGCGATCTTTGAGATCAAGCGCGGGAAATTGACCGACTATTTGCGGAGTGGCGCCACTCGCCTCTTGGCCAAGGGAATAATGGGTCCAACTATTCGTTGCGATATGGTACACCCCCGCAATAGCACCGCTACCTCCGCTCATTCCGAAACGGATAATGGTATCAGTTACGGGATCATAAACAGACCGCCAGTTGTTATCGTATGAACTGTCTACGTTGCTAGAAACATCAGTCCATTTCTGCGTCGTGGGGTTAAAGGTCATTAGATGGTTGAAAATAAATCCTCCGTGTGACGCAGTTGAAGGATCACTATTGTAGGAGCTTGTTTCCCCCGGACACAAGTCAAGACTCGGTACGTCTCTTTGAGGAACGTGCCAAAACACATGGCGCTTAGAGTCCCACACCCAACCCACGGTGTCAGGATGCTTGGGCTGAACCTGCCCGGCAGGGCCGCAGTACGGATATTCAAGACGCCACCCCGCATTTCTGTTTGTGGGGTTCGCAAGGCGAGTAGCGAGGTCAAGCGACCAGGTTTCTTGCTGGTAAGATTGATGGAACCCTCGTGCACCTGAATAGTCTCCCCCCTCAAAGTAAATACGGCCGTTGTCGGGATTGACCGTCATACTGACGTGCTTCATCCCGTCGTACACTTCTCCTCCATAGTAGACTCCCTTCCCTCTGTCGGGTGTCTCAAAGGCAATCCACTTCCCCACCGGAATATTCGCAATAGAGAGGGGCGTTGAGGTAGAGGTACCGCCTCCACTGGGCGTCGTACTCGGCGCAGGGGTGGGTGCGGTCACAGCCACGGTGGCGCTCTGGGTTGCAGAGCCGCCGGAGCCGGTGCAGGTGAGGGTGTAGGTGCTCGAGGATTGGAGGTTGGTGAGGGTTTGGGAGCCGCTTGTTGCTTTT
>Ga0256829_1001907_pt1 | contig 16232 bp, 15 predicted proteins | sample 131447metaG_FD_185979 | JGI IMG/M metagenome (GOLD analysis project Ga0256829, IMG submission 185979) | Hydrothermal vent microbial communities from Lau Basin, Pacific Ocean - 131-447 | ecosystem: Environmental > Aquatic > Marine > Hydrothermal vents | place: Pacific Ocean: Lau Basin | collected...
ATATTCACCTATGATTCCTATAAAAAATAACATTACAGAAAACATTAGTGAACTCATTATTATCAATGGAGCTACACCAAGTGACATCGTATCCCAGTATAATAACTTAGCTATAAAATAGCCAAAACCTACCATTAAACTTATTATTCCAAAAAGAACACCCATAAAAATAGCCATTCGTAAAGGGACTTTAGAGTTGTTTATAATACCCAACATTCCTATATCATAAAGTGTATAAAAATTATTTTTAGTAATACCTCTTAATCTAACTGGCTGATCATAAGGAATTTTTGCAACTTTAAATCCAACTTCTGCAACCATTCCTCTAAAAAAAGGATATGGGTCTTTTAGCTCTTTTATGGCCGACATAACTTTTTTGTCATAAAGTCCAAATCCAGTATAGTTTTTAAAAACTTCAACTTCGGACAGTTTACTAAGAAGTCCATAATAGAGTTTTCTTATCTTAAACATCAAGCCATTCTCTTCACTTGACTTTTTGATAGCTAAAACAATATCATTTCCTTTTTCCCATTCTTTTATAAACTGAGGAATCATCTCAGGAGGGTCTTGCAAATCTGATACTATAGAAATTATCACATCACCACTTGCTTGAAACATTCCGTGAACAGGGGAGCACATATGACCAAAATTACGAGAGTTGACTATTATTTTTACATTTAAGTCATTTTTAGCTATATCTTTTAATTTATTAACCGTAGCATCTGTAGATGAATTATCTATAAAAATATGCTCATACTTATAATTTGAGAGTTTATCTGCAAGAATACTTTTCACTCTAGTATATAATTCTTCTACATTATCTTCTTCATTATAACAAGGCGTTACGATACTAATCAACTTCATTTTCATCCCCTTTAAAGACATAAAATTTATTTAATACAAATGATACTATTGAGGCTGGAATTATTGCAAAAAAACCAGCTAAATAGTCATTAAAACCATATATTTTAAATATCTTAATAACACTAATATTTACTATAAAAACTATTACATACACAAGTATGAATTTAATAGCAGAATATTTATTCTTTGAATTAAAAACAAATTTTCCAATTGTTTTATAATTGAACATCACCCCAAGTATAGTTGCAAACAATACAGATAAAATATACTCAAGTCCTAAGTAAATAAAAAGAGCATACAATACATAACCTACTATAGTATTTAAAATTCCTACTAGTATAAAACTAAATATTTGTTTCCTAAGCACAAAACTCTCTTATTGTCTTAATCATATAATCAATAGCATCATCACCCATACCTGGGTATAGACCTATCCAAAAGCTATCATTCATGATTTTATCTGTATTTGGCAATTCACCAATTTTTCTATAATCAGTTCCTTCTTGCATATTATCAAAAAGTGGATGCCTCAAAATATTACCAGCAAATAAATTTCTTGTTTGAATATTATTTTTTTCCAAGTGCTGAGAGATGTCATTTCTTGAAAAAGGCACTCCCTCCTTAAGTGTTATCATAAAACCAAACCAACTTGGATCTGATTTAGGTTGCGTCTGAACCAATGAGAACTCTTTTAAATCACTAAGTCCATCATAAAGCTTTTTAAAGTTAGCTTTTCTAATCTCAACAAATTTTGGAAATTTTTCTAACTGTGCGACACCAACGGCCGCTTGCATGTCTGAAACTTTTAGATTAAATCCAAAGTGAGAATACACATACTTATGATCATAACCTTTTGGAAGTGAAGCAAATTTTTTAGAAAATCTAGAGTTACAAGTATTGTCTACTCCACTCTCACACCAACAGTCTCTTCCCCAGTCTCTCATACTAAGCATAATTTTTTGAAGAAGTGGATTGTCGGTATATGTAGCTCCACCTTCACCCATAGTCATATGATGTGGAGGGTAAAAGCTAGAAGTCCCTATATCTCCCCATGTCCCAGTAGGTTTACCCTCATAAGTTGAACCTAAAGCATCACAGTTGTCTTCAACCAACCATAAATTATGTTTATCGCAAAATGCTTTAACTGCTTTTATATTAAAAGGGTTACCCAAGGTATGGGCAACCATTACAGCTTTTGTTTTGGGGCTTAAGGCATCCTCTAACTGAGAAAAATCAATATTGAAGTTTGTAAGTTCCATATCTACAAATACTGGAACTGCACCATACTGAACAATAGGTGTAATCGTAGTAGGAAAACCAGCGGCTACAGTAATAACTTCATCACCGCGCTTAACTTGTCTATCACCAAGTAACGGCGATGTTAAAGCAAAAAAAGCAAGAAGATTTGCAGAACTTCCAGAGTTTACTAAAAATGTCCATCGAACATTTAAGTACTCTGATAATTTTTTCTCAAACTTTTTAGAGTAATCACCATAAGTAAGCCAAAAGTCAAGTGAACTATCGACTAAATAACGCATCTCTGTATCATCAAATACTCTTCCCGCATAGTTAACTCGACTCTTTCCATCTATAAACTCTTTTGTTTGCTGTGGCTTATGTACTAATTCATAGTATTCTTTTGTTTTATCTAAAATTTCTTGTTTTAGTTGTTCTTGTTTTGTCATTCTAATTTTCCTTTTTCCACATATTGTTCACTTTTTTCAAATATGGGTCATTTATAATAGTTTCTTTGTCAATTTTTTTAAGATTATATCTAAAGTATTCTCTCATCTTCTTTATAGCCTCTTTATGAGAAGTGAATTTAAACTCCCCAAGTTCATTCAACAAACGATTATTTGAAGATGTATATTCATTATTTAATCCATCATTTAAAACTCTTATTTCAGATTTTTCATCGCTCATTTCATTTATTGAATTTGCTAAAGTTATTAAATCTATTTTTTTTCCAGTTGTAACATTATAAATTTTTTCTTTTGCTTCATTTAATATAAACCAGTCAATAATTCTTATTAAATCATCAATATATATATAATCAAAATAAACATTTTTATTTATAACTATGGGTAAATTTAAAAGATTTTTCACAATAGCATTTGATATAAATTTATACCTATAGTCTTCATTTTCACCATATGCACCAAATATTCTAAGTTGAACTATCTTTTGTGACCTCTTAATATACTTGGAAGCTATAGACTTATAAAAACCATATTCATCATGTGGCTGAGAAATTAAATAATCATCTTCTACTGCATCTATTATTGGTTTATACTTAGAGTATTCAGCACCACTTCCAAAAGATATGATTTTCTTTACATTTTTCTCATGTTTTACGATATTAAAAAAAATTCTTAGATTATATTCTGTAATATTTTTCATGTCTGAAGATTCTGTTCCTCCTCCACGATTGGCAAGATGAATAATAATATCTATTTTATTTGAAAGTATATAATTATCTACATCATCTTCTTTATATAAATCCAGTTCTTTACTAGATGGTGTGAAGAGTATATAATTATTAGCATAATTGACTTTTAAATACTCTTTTAGATGTGAACCTATAAAACCATTAGAGCCAGTGATGAAGATATTCATAGCGTTTTGATAGCCCAATCTATAGTTTTGTCTAAAGCTTCATCTATGCCAACCTTTATATCTAAGTCTAGGTTATCTTTTACTAAACTCTCATCAGGAACAAAGACAGAAGCTTCGTTATTCATATTTAAAATTTCTATATTAACATCTGTCCCTATCTTATTTTTAATTTTAAGTGCTAGTTCCTCGAGCGATATTCCTTCTGGACTACCTAAATTATATACTACTCCATTTTTAGAGTCTACTAACATATTTAATAGCCACCAAGCCATATCAGTAGGATACATATAACTCCTAATTGGTTTTCCATTACCTAGTATCTTTATTTTTTTGAATTTTATTGCATCTTTAATAAAATTATTTATCGCCCATGGTTTTTCTAAACCCATATGTGGACCAACAAATGAGAATGGTCTTACTTGTACAACTGGTAATTTATATAAACTTTTATATGCTATTGACAAAGTTTCACTATATCTTTTTGCTTCAGGGTAGATTGAGTTTATTGAGTTAGTATCTAATATACCTATGTTTGTTTCAGAAATCATATTTGAGCTTAATATTCCATATACTTGTCCAGAACTTATGTTTAGTATTTTTTTTATATTATCTAAACCTAATGCAATATCAAGAACTTGTTTTGTTCCTTGAGAGATAGTATCCATCACTTCAATTGGATTAGACATATGAATACTGTTATCAGGAGTTGCAGAGGCATGAATAATATACTCTATAGTTGAAGGCATCCCTCTAAGATTTCTAACATCATTTTTAATAAAAAATATATCATCTCTATTTTCAATAATTTTATTAATATATGAAGAATTATTTCTAGCAACTAAATAGAGTTTTATATTAAAATCTAAATTGTCATTCAAATAAGTTACTATCTCTACAATCCATTTACCAAAAAATCCTGTTCCACCAGTTACTAATATTTCAGAATTTTGCAGAGGAAGTATTTTTATAGATTCATCTTGTGAAATACTAAAATAATTCATTTAATTACCCTTTAATTTATTAAGTTTTATTGCAACATCTATAATTTTATCTTCTTGTCCAGCTATGACTTTTTGACGGCCTAATTCAAAAAAGACATCTCTTGGATCAACATCATATTTAGTAGATATTCTTTGTATATGTTTTGAAAAACCAGAAAATACTTTAGAGAGCCCACTTACAATACTAAGTGGTGAAATAGTTATAGCTTCTTTTAATAATAATTTATCAGCTAAAGTAGCTAAATCTAAAACTCCATATAGATCTATATTTGTTTCATAATCATATTTGGTTAAAAGACCAACTAGTACCTCAAGTTGAGTATTACCAGCCCCTGCACCAAAGCCTTTAATCGAAGCATCTAATATTTTTGCACCTGATTCAAGAGCGACTATAGAGTTTGATATTCCAAGCCCTAAGTTATTATGTCCATGATAACCAACAGGTATTTTAAGATTTTTAGATAACAATTCTATTCTTTCTCTTACATCATGAGGTAACATACTTCCAGCAGAATCCAATACAACAATAGCTTCAGCACCATATGTCTGCATCTTAATAGCTTCTTCAAGTAATATATCAGCACTTGTCATATGACAACTCATTAAAAGCCCATAAACCTCTTTACCCTTGTCTCTAATATACCCAATATGGCGTTGTGTAGTATCTGCTTCAGTAGAATGGCTTGCTACTCTAAAAATATCTACACCAATATCTATAGCTTTACTAATATCATTATTTATCGTAGCAAAACCTGGTATAACATGTATACCTAACTTAGTATTTATAAGGTTTTCTTTAGCGGTTTTAAGCATGACCTCATCACTAATCTTACTTTGACCTACTAGCAATGAAGAAGCCCCTAGTCCATTTCCATGTCCAACTTCTATAGCGTATAATTTTGCTTTTTCTGCTGCTTGTGCATACTTTGATATTTGCTCAATACTGAGTTGATGAGAGATAGAATGAGAACCATCACGAAGTGAAACATCATATATTATTACTTTGTTGTTATCCATATTAACTATCCCTTATTTCTATTTTTAGAAAACTCTTCAGCTACTGCTATTGCCGCACAATTTATAATATCTAAATTTCCAGCGTATTTTGGAAGGTAATCGCCCATACCTCGTACTCTTACGGTTAAAATTATAATTCCATTATCATATTCAGGTCCAACTATTATGTCATACTCGGGTACATATTCTCTTATCTTCTCTAACATTAAGTCAACTGATTTTTTAACTACATCCATATCTGGATTATCCGTTTGGACATAAATAGTAGTATGCATGTCTATACTTGGCAAGGCAGGATTTAAATTTAGAATTGTCTTTACATTATTACATTTAGAAAACTCTGCAAGTGCTTTCTGGGTAGTTTCTATATACTCATCTATATTTATTCGTGTCCCTGGTCCTGCACTCTTTGAAGAAATAGTAGAGATCACTTCTATGTATTTAATATTATCTAAAACTTGGCTTATCGCATAAGCCATAGGGATAGAAGCCTGACCACCACATGTAATCATATTTAAATTTGTATGTTTTATCGAATCATCAATATTAACAGAAGGTATCGAGAATGAGCCTATTTTCGCAGGTGTCATATCAATAGCTATTTTGCCAAGTTTTTCTAAAATCGGAGCATGCTCAAAATGACTAGATGCGGAGGTTGCGTCAAAGACTAAGTCACAACAATCTGGATTATCAATAATAGCATCAATACCTTTATCACTAAGTGGTATACCAAGGCTCAAAGCCTTAGACATCCCTTTAGAGTTTAAATTTCTACCTGCAAACAAAGTACACTCAATATACTCTGAACGCAATATTTTAATTAGTAAATCTGTACCAATATTACCAGTACCCAATATGCAAACTTTTAACTTTTGCATTCTTGTGCCATTCTTTTATTTGTTTCGTACTCATCTCTATCTAAAAATGGAAACATATCATCATATGGCATTGATACAATTTTTCCACTATCAAGTTTTTTAGATGCTACTCTAGGTATTAACAGTTGTTCCCGTGGTGTAAACACTTCACAAATCATTGGACCTTTATAAGCTATTAATTCATCAATCTTTGAAGCCAAATCTGCAGTTAAATTTATACTCATATACTTAATATCATATAAATTAGCTACCTTTTTCATACTTGGAAGCCCAACACCATTTTTACTACTCTCCCCAATCATTCTTCCATCACAAAAATTATTTTGAGTATGTCTAATTAATAAATATCCATCATTATTTATGATAATAGTTTTAATAGGAAGTTTATAATAAGAGATAGTTTGAAATTCTTGTAAGTTCATCTGAATTGAGCCATCACCAGATATACAATATGTATCTTTTATAGTTCCACTTGAACTAACTGCTACACCAATAGAAGATGGACTATAACCCATAGTAGACAAACCACCAGTAATAATATGTCTTTGACCATATTTAACTTTAAAAGCTTGTGCATGAACATGAAAGCATGAACCTGTATCAACTGCAAACAGTGCATCTGAACCGACTTTCTCTGAAAACTGCCCCATAAAATGATAAGAATTTAACTCTTCTAACTCTTTGTATTCTGGCAAATCAACAGGATATTGATTTTGCCAAATTTTAGTTAAATCAAGCCATTTTTTATATTTTGTATAGTCATAATTTGATTCTTCTACAGCTTTTATCAACTGAGGAAGTAAATCTTTTAAATCTGCTTCTATACATAAATCGTCATTAGAAACAGAAGGTTTTTCAAATTCCATTGGGTCAACATCAACTATTATTTTTTTAGCATCTACTGCAAAACTTTTATAATCATGTCCAATAACACCAACACTTAATCTACAACCTAAAACAAGTAAAGCATCTGAATTTTGAACTGTATAGTTACCTGTTCTATCTCCATATGTTCCTGGCTTACCCACAAAGTAATCATCATTATTATCAACTATATCCATTCCCATGCGAGTTGTTGTCAATGGTATTTTTAGAAGTTTTGATAGCTTGCTTAACTCTTTAATTGTATCTGACTGCCTAATTCCTGCACCAGCTAGTATTACAGGTCTATCTGCATTTATTAGTTCTGAAACTATAGTATCTATCTCTTTTTTAGAGTATGTTTTTTTATTTGTAAGAGGCTCTATAAAGTCATCATATTCATCTGGATCAAAAGTAGCACCTTGAATATCTAATGGACACTCAATCCAGACAGGACCAACAGGTTGCTCAAATGCCATATAAATAGCTTTTTGAATCTCATATTTTATAGTAGAAACATCATCTAATATAACTGCATATTTAGTAACTTGTTCAAAAATAGGGAGTGTATTAAAACCCTGTAAAGAAAACTGTCTTGGAGCAGTTATTTTTGTTTGTTCTACTTTAGATTGACCAGACACAACTATACATGGGGATCTATCAACATAAGCACCAACAACACTAGTCAGAGTATTTAATGCAGCTGGACCAGCTGTTACATAAGTAACTCCAAGTTTGCCAGATGCCCGTCCATAAGCTTCTGCTGCCATACTTGCTGCTTGTTCATGATGAAAACAGTAAAAATCCAGTTCACCTTTTTTATTCATCTTATAGACTGCATCTGTCAAGAACATAATCATTCCACCAGTAATCATAAATATTTTATTATCACTTACCTTAGCTAATTCCTGAGTTAAATAATCTGCTACTCTTATCTTCATTATTGTCCTTGTATATTTTCTATATATTCATTAAGTTGTTCTTTAGAGATAGTTTTAGAATTCTCATAATATTCTTTATACCACCGAACAGTCATCTCAAAAGTTTTATCACTCTCCCAAACAGCACTCCATTTTAAGTATGTATGAGCTTTTGAGCAATCCAGTTTAAGTAAGTTTGCTTCATGAAGTTGATCTGGGTCTTTGTTAATCTCATAGTCTATCTTAGACCAATGTTTTTTTACATTTTCAACAACTTGTTCTACAGTGATACTTCCTTCATCACTTGGTCCAAAGTTCCATCCATCCGCAAATTCTACTTTCTCTTGGAGAAGTTTTTGACCAACTAGAAGATAACCACTTAATGGTTCTAACACATGTTGCCAAGGTCTTGTTGCATTAGGATTTCGGATACTTACTTTTTTACCCTTAGATACTGAAACCATAATATCAGTCATCAATCTATCTAATGCCCAGTCTCCACCACCTATAACATTACCTGCTCTACACGATGCAATAAGAGTATTGTGAGTTTTTTTATAGTCATTAACATTAAAATAAGAGTTTCTATATGATGATACTAAAAGTTCAGCACAACCTTTTGACGAGCTATATGGGTCATAGCCACCCATAGGATCACACTCTCGATAACCCCAAACCCACTCTTTATTTTCATAAGCTTTATCACTTGTAATATTTACTATTGATTTTACATTATTAGCTTTACAAGCTTCTAGAACTTTAAGGGTACCTATTACATTTGTTTCATATGTTTCTATGGGGTTTTCATAAGATAGCCTAACAAGTGGTTGAGCAGCTAGGTGAAATACTATCTCTGGTTTATACTCAACCATAGTAGAATTTAATTTCTCTAAATCTCTTATATCACCAACAATCGAAACCATATCTAAATCTAATAATTCAATATGATTTGGAGTAGTTGGAGCTTCAAGAGAATAGCCAATAACATTCGCACCCATCTCTTCTAACCATAAACACAACCAACTTCCTTTAAAACCAGTATGTCCAGTTACAAGTACAGTTTTATCTTTATATATACCATCAAATAGATTTTGCATTACCAAACTTTCCATGGAGCCTTTTTAGTATCCCAAAGTTCATTTAAGTCATTTTTGTCTTTTAGTGAATCCATTGGTTTCCAAAAACCTTCATGTTTATATGTAAATATCTCACCATCTTTAGCTAAGTTTTGTAATGGCTCTTGTTCAAATATAGTAGAGTCACCATCTAAAATATAATCTAAAACCTTTGCTTCACAAACAAAATAGCCAGCATTTATCCAATTACCATCACCTTTTGGTTTTTCTAAAAACTGTGAAACTTGTCCATTTTCTTCAATAGACAATGCACCAAACCTACCAGCTGGTTGAGAAGATGTCATAGTCATAGCTTTTCCGTGTGATTTGTGAAACTTTACTAGTTCATCTATGTTTATGTCTGCTACACCATCACCATATGTGAGCATAAAGGGTTCATCTCCTACGAATTTTTGAGCTCGTTTAACACGACCACCAGTCATACTATCAAGACCTGTATCTAAAAGTGTTATTTTCCAAGGCTCACTAGAGTTATTATGAACCTCCATCTTTCCACTTTGAATATCTATTGTCACATCACTTTGATGAAGAAAATAATTTGCAAAGTATTCTTTAATAAAATAACTTTTATATCCAAGTAAAACCACAAAATCATTAAATCCATACTGAGAATATGTTTTCATTATATGCCATAGAATAGGCTTTCCACCAATTTCAACCATAGGCTTTGGTCTTACATCTGTTTCTTCACTGAGTCTTGTTCCAAATCCACCAGCTAGTAGCAATACTTTCATTTATTGTCCTCTCGTTTATTAAAATACTTTGTAAAATTCATCATTTGCCTTTTCATATTCTTCTATTCTCCCAATATCTAACCAATACTCATAAATAGGGAAAGATACACTTTTTAATTTTTTCTCAATAACTTTCTCAAATAATGTTGGCATATCATAGAACTCATCCTCGGGTACAAAAGCTAATGATTTCGAGTTTAATACATAAACACCACTACTTACAAAAAACTTATGCACTGGCTTTTCTTCTATACTTAATATATCTTTACCATCAACATTGACTACACCATAAGGAACCTGAAAGTCATATTCACGGACACCCATAGTTGCAATTGATTTATTTGATAGATGGTATTCCATCATTCTTTCAAAGTTTATATTTGTTAGTAAATCTCCATTCATTACAAAAAAAGACTCATTTAATTTATCACGAATCAAGCTAAGTGCTCCAGCCGTACCCATTCTTTTATCTTCGTGTACATATTCTATATTTACACCAAACTCTGAACCATCTTTAAAATAATCTATTATAACCTCTGATTTATAACTAACACATAAAATTATATTTACAAAACCATACTTTTTAAAATTAGCTATGATAGTTTCTAAAATTGGTTTATTGCCAACTTTTAGCATTGGTTTTGGTATATTATCTGTTAATGGGCGTAGTCTAGTACCTAGACCGCCAACCATCAATACAACTTTATTAGATTTTTGGTTTAGTTTTAAAAGCTCATCAACCTCTTCAACTCCAACTAACCTTCCATCGTCATCTACTATTGGAATTTGATAAAGTTTTTTAGAAATAGCTATCTCTAGAATTTTTTCTTTTGTATCACTTATTTTACATACAGTAGGTGTTTTATAAATAATATCTTCAATAGCATCACTTAATTCAAAATCATTTAAAAAAGCCCTTCTGATATCTCCATCTGTAAGTATTCCTAAAAGTTTATCTTCAACATCAACAACCAAAGCTATCTGCATAGCACCATCATTTATAACTTTCAACGCTTCTTTAATCGTAGAAGTTGGATTTAATAATACTTTTTTACAATTTCTCAACTCAAACCTTTATATCATAAAATGATTTTTTCAATATATCTTCTAAAGAGATTTTTTTTATTTTATCTTTTATCTTTTCACTCGCTCCACCATCTCCATAAGGATTTATAACTTTTAATAATTTCTTTTGAAAACTATGAGAATAAAGTTGTTCAAAAGCATCACTAATAGACTCTAGCTTAGTAGTACAACTCATAACGCTCTGAGCCATTATACGCCCTTTTTGTCTATCTCCAATATTGATAGTCCCTATTTTAAAACTAGGAGCTTCTATAAGACCACTAGAACTATTTCCAACTGTTGCATCTACATACTGTAAAGCACTCAAGTATCGCAATTGTCCTAAAGAAGTAAAGCATACGGATTTATCTGTATTATTTTTTACATAGTCATCTATCATGGTATTAATAATTCTTCCATCTGTATCGCTATTTGCTTTTGTAAAGATTATATTTGTATCTTTTAATAAATCAAGTGCTTTAAGTAATTCATTAAACTGCTCTTTAGCAGTTAAATTTTCTAATGTAACAGGATGGAATGTAACTAAGATATTTTTTTTATTTAATTTAAAATTGATTGATTTTTCAAATTCATCTTTACTAAGTAACTTTAATCTTTTTATATTATCAATACCTAAACCACCAACATTAAAAACTTTTTCTGGGTATTCACCCAACTGAATCACTCTTTTTCTATACTCATCAGCTGCCGTAAAATGTAAATGACTCATTTTAGTAATGCTATGCCTTATAGACTCATCAAATGCACCTTCAGTAGTTTCACCACCATGAAGATGAGCGATAGGAATGCGAGCTATCATAGCAGCACTTACAGCAGAAAATATTTCATATCTATCTCCAAGAACTACTAACATATCTGGTTTTAGCTCATCATAAGCCTCTGAAAAAGAGATTTGAGCAAGTCCCATTGATTTTGAGATACCAATAGGAGTATCGGAAGAAAGAAGCATCTCTATTTTTTTATCTATCTTAAAATCTTTTTGAACCTCTTTATAAGTCAGCCCAAACTCTGGACTTAGATGCATACCAGTTACGATAAGTTGAAGTTCTAAATCTTTATCTTTTTCTATCTCTTTCATTAACCAATACAACAAGCCATACTCAGCTCTTGTTCCAGTTACAACACAGATTTTTCTTTTCATTATATTAACTCATCTTTACTGTAACTTTTCATAGCAATAGTCCCAACAACTTCATCCCATCTCATCGGACTAATCCCATCCCCAGGTCTTTTAATGGCAAGATTATCAATACTAAAGATTTCACCTTTTTCTATATTACAAGACGCGACTATTGATTTTCTAGCTATCTTCATATTTGGCTTTTCACTGTTACTCGGTCTTTTAACACTATTCCCTAGAGCTACCTCTATATTTCTTATAGCTTTTACCATAGCGACTAATTCATCAGGTTCTAAAGATGCTTTATGATCTGGTCCATCCATAGTCTTGTCAAGCGTAAAATGTTTCTCTATTACACTAGCACCTAAGGCAACAGCAGCTATATCTACTTCTATACCTAAAGTATGATCACTATAGCCATAAGCAATATCAAAAGCATTTCCTATAGTTTTCATTGCTCTTAAGTTCACATCTTGCATAGGTGTTGGGTACATTGTATTGGCGTGTAAAACTGTAATATTTTCTTTTTTTGTTCCAGCATCTACTAAAATGTCAAGGGCATCTTCTATCTCCCCTATATCTGCCATTCCAGTTGAGAGTATTACTTCTTTATTCAAAGCGCCTATCTCTCTTAAATATGGCAAATTTGTTATCTCACCACTTGGAATCTTAAATATTGATAATTCTAAATTATCTAAGAGCCTAATACTATCATGATCGAAAGGCGTTGAGAGAAACATAATGTTTTTAGTTTTACAGTAATCTATAAGTTCATGATGAGTGTCAGTATCTAACTCTAACTTTTTTATCATGTCAAACTGGGACTCCTGTGCATCTGTTGTCTCTTTTTGATACTGAGCTTTTTTAGCATTTTTAGAGACTAAATTTTCAGTTTTAAATGTTTGAAACTTTACTGCATCCACACCAGCTTCACTTGCTACATCTATGAGTTTTTTTGCTAGTTCTTTTGAACCATTATGATTAACACCAGCCTCAGCGATTATAAATACACTCATCTATTTAAGCTCCCTGCTTTTATAAATCCATCCACTTCTATATACTCTTTTGAAGTTGCATTACTTCCAAAAAAAGTCCCCTCTTTCAGTATAACCCCACCATTTATTACAGATGCTGTAGATACATGACAGTTGTCCTCTACAACACAGTCATGTTCTACTAAGGCTTTTGTATTTATTATACAGTTCTTACCAATAGTCACATTAGCATTGATTAGAGCATGATGCATCACTACTGTTCCCTCGCTAATCTCAGAGTGTTTAGATACATAAGCTAATGGTGACTTTATTGCTGGTAAAGTATAACCAATAGCCTCTACAAGATTAAACAATTTAATTTTTAGAGTGTTTGATTTTACTTGTCCAACTGTTACAACAGCATATTTATAAGTCTCAAACAGTTTTTCCAAATCATCATCACAACCAATAACTTCATAGTCCAATACTTTTTGTCCTAAAAGTTCTTTTTTGTCAATTATTCCAGCAATTATATATTTATCTTCTAATTCAATTACATCTATAACAGATTTGCAATGTCCACCACCACCAACTAGAAGTATCTTTTCTTTCATATCACTACACTACTTGTTATATTTATAACTCGTTCTTCCAAGTATTTTGAGTTATCAAGGTTTGTGCATTGTGCATCTTGAAACATTTTCAACTCATTCATTAATTTCCAAATAGGTCTTGTCATAACTCCATTTTTATTTGTAAAATCTAAGAACTCATCTCTTTTTTGGACATCCTTAACTACTACTGCTTGTAGCCAATAATTTGATTTAGAGTTTTTTGGCTCTTTTATAAAATCTATTCTCTCATTAGATGCAAAAAATTCTTCATACTTTAAAGCTAAATCCCTTTTACTCTTTATGAAATTATCAAGCTGTTCTAACTGTGCTACTAAAAGAGCAGCGTTGAGATTTGGCATACGGTAATTATATGCAATTTCATCATGAACATATTCCCATTTATGAGGAACTTTAGCTGTTGTAGTAAGATGTTTAGCTCTCTTAGCTAATACTTCATCATCTGTAACGATAACTCCGCCACCACCACTTGTGATAATCTTATTTCCATTAAAGCTGAAAGCTCCAACTTTTCCAAAAGTTCCAGTATGTTTATCTTTATAATAACTTCCTAAACTCTCCGCTGCATCTTCAACTAACGATATATGCCAAGTATCGCAAATATCTTTTATCTCTTGTATCCTACAACTATGTCCAAATGTATGCATAGGTACACAAGCTTTAATGATTTTATTTGTAGTCTTATTTATACATTTACTGTCAATAACTTCACAATTTAATGTTAAAAACCCTTTTAAAGACTCAGGGCTTAGACCCATGGTATCTAAATCAACATCTACAAAAATAGATTTTGCACCTATGTAGCTAATAGCATTACAAGTAGCTATAAAAGTTAAAGGCTGAGTTATAACTTCATCATCTTTAGTTACATCAGCTAGAAGTAAAGAGATATGCAGGGCTGCTGTTCCATTCACTGTCGCAATAGCATACTTTGAACCAACACGAGTCGCAAACTCTTTCTCAAAGCTATCAACGAAAGCACCAACAGATGAAACAAATGTAGAGTCGATACAATCATTCAAATATTTTTTTTCATTGCCTATAAATCTAGGCTCATGTAAAGGTATAAAATCTTTAGTATTGTAAATACCTTGAATAAATTCTACAATGTTATGCATCTACATTTTCCCATCAAGATATTTACCATTCTCTTTATGACCAAAATCTGGAATTAATTTAAAAAACTCTTTTACAATATCTTCTTTAGACCATTCTAAATTTTCTTTGAAACCTTTAATAGCATTTTCAAAATTCTCCAATAAATCTTTATCAAATTTTATTTCATTTTTGATAACACCTAAGTTCTCAAATCTATCCATATCTAAAGTCTCAGCATCTGTAAAAAATTCTTCAAAGTCTTTTTCACCAGTTGTGTCACTAGAAGTAAAAAGACAAGGCCATTTTCCCTCTGCTGGCAAAGTATGCACTAACTCTCTAGCTTCATCTTCATCTTTGCAAAGATGTGGCTCATAACCTAACTCTTTTAGATATTTAACTGCAATATCTGCAAAAGATATTAGATGCAAGCTTTCACTAAGTTTTGGGAAAAATATATCTCTATTTTCACCAAATATACAAGACATTAAACATAATTCTCCACTCTCTTGAGGAGTTACAAAGTATCTTTTTATATCATTTGGAGCGACAATAGGCTGTTTTTTTTGAATTCTTTGATTAAAACCATGAAGTAGTGAACCATCAGAAAAAGCAACATTTGCAAACCTTGCCATTGATACTTCCATCTCAGTAGAGTTTCTATGAACAAACATCTCCATAATTCTTTTAGATGCCCCCATCATATTTACGGGATTAGCAGCTTTATCTGTCGAAACACAAAAATATTTTTTAGTTTTATTTTGAACAGCTTGTTGTATAGTCTTATCTGTATTAAAGATATTGGTTTCAATCATTCTCATAAGAGTAAATGGATCTTTTTCACTTCGTACATGCTTAAGTGCCGATAGATTTAAGACATAATCATACTGACCATCTTTTTTGATAAATGCATCATATTCAAAACTACCAATATCAAGTGCAAATGTAGCAAAATCACCATCAATATAGCCAAAACTGCTTCGTATATCCCGTACCAATTCAACCATATTATTTTCAGAGATATCTACAACATGAAGCTTTTTAGGATTTCGTTTAAATATCTCTTTAGTTACAGCCTGACCAATTGATCCAGCTCCGCCTATAACTAAAAAAGAAGAACAAGAAACAATCCTTAAAAGCTCTTCATTATTTTTAGCTATATCATTTACAAAGAGTTCTTTTGTTCTACCAATTAATTCCAGCACTATTACTTCCATTCATATTATATATATTTCTCGTATTATACTAAACTAAACCTTGCTTAATAATTCATCAGCTAAGTCTACTATCTCTTTAAC
>Ga0256829_1001908_pt1 | contig 16226 bp, 11 predicted proteins | sample 131447metaG_FD_185979 | JGI IMG/M metagenome (GOLD analysis project Ga0256829, IMG submission 185979) | Hydrothermal vent microbial communities from Lau Basin, Pacific Ocean - 131-447 | ecosystem: Environmental > Aquatic > Marine > Hydrothermal vents | place: Pacific Ocean: Lau Basin | collected...
GAGGACCGCCTGGGTAAAGATCAGGCCTATCTGCTTGAATCTTCAAAGATCAAAGATGAGTTGGGCTGGCAGCCTCAAATTTCACTGGAAACGGGTTTGAAACGCTGTTGGGATTGGTGCCGACAGAATCAAGATGAGCTAATGGGCTACGAGTGGGTTTACCACCACAAAGCCTAACCGATGCATTATGACAGAGAGAAAGATTAACTTTGTAGATCTGCCAGCCCGTCACATGCGCTACGCGGAAGATTTTCATCGCGTTTTGGACGATCGTCTGCAGACGGGCAGCTACATCCTCGGTGAAGGGGTTGAAGCATTTGAGCGCCAATTGGCGGAGTATGTAGGTGTTGAGCATGTCGTTGCAGTAGGCAATGGCACTGACGCGCTAATGTTGGCGATGAAGTCACAGGGCATAGGCGAGGGAGATGAAGTTATTACCAGCCCCATGTCGTACCTGGCAACCACCTCGTCCATAGCGTTGATTGGTGCTGAAGCTGTAATGGTCGATATCGATGAAAGCCTTAATCTTGATCCGGGCAGGATAGAAGAGGCGATAACCGACAGAACCAAGGCGATTATGCTAGTGCATTTATCGGGCTTGCCTGCTCAGGTTGAAGAAATTCGTCGTATTGCCGACCAACATGAGCTGAAACTTATAGAAGATTGTGCTCAGTCTCTGGGAGCCTGCTACGGTGGCGTGAAAGTTGGCTGCTTTGGCGATTTGGCTGCCGTCAGTTTTCATCCGTTGAAGAATCTTGGTGGGCTCGGCGATGGCGGGGCGGTATTCACAAACAATGCTGAACTGGCGAGCCAACTTCGTATGATGCGCAACCACGGTCACAGTGGTAGAGATCAGTGCGATTTTTGGAGCGTGAATAGTCGATTGGATTCGCTTCAAGCGGGCTTTCTCAGTGTGCAATTAAGAGATTATGAAGAGGCACTGAGCCACAGAAGGCGCCTGGCTGAAATCTACAGGTGTAGGCTCACCGGTGTGATCGATTTCCCCTGTATATGGAGCGAAGCGATAGCATCATATAACTGGCTAATGATTCTCGTAGAGGACAGGCAGCGCCTGATGGAGTTTTTGCAATCCAGAGGCGTAGAAACCAAGATTCACTATCCTCTGTTGATTTCCGATATGGCCGCTGCAGAAAAGTCTTGTCGTATCAATGGAGATATTGGCATGGCCAGGGAAAGAGTGGATCAGATATTGAGTTTGCCGAACGCCGAGCATGTGAACGACACTGATGTGCACTTTATTTGCGATTGCATCATTGATTTTTTTGAGGCCGGCGCTTCGGCGTGAACTAGAGCGAATAATTGGAATTGGAAATGAATATATTTGTAACAGGGGCCTGTGGCTACAAGGGGACGGTGTTGATACCCAAGTTGCTCAGTATGGGGCACAAGGTCACTGGCTTCGATATTATGTGGTTTGGTAACTTTTTAGAGCCTCATGAAAACCTCAGTATTATTCAGGGCGATATAAGACAACCCGACAGCTACAGTTTGTATGGGTTTGATTGCGTTATTCACCTTGCCTCGATTGCCAATGATCCCTGTGGTGACCTCGATCCTTTGGGAACCTGGGAAACGTCGTGTTTAGCAACTGAGCGATTGGCGGATAAGGCCTGTCGAGACGGAGTGAAGCAGTTTATCTATGCTTCATCCGCAAGTGTTTATGGCTTGAAGGATGAGGATCAAATTACCGAAGATCTCAGTTTAGTGCCCATATCTGTATACAACCAAACCAAGATGGTTTCTGAACGGGTATTGAAGTCTTATCAAAATGATATGGTGATCCAGATTGTCCGGCCGGCAACCGTCTGCGGACTGTCGTCGAGGATGCGACTGGATGTCGTGGTTAACTTGCTGACGATGCAAGCGTTGTCTCGCAAGAAGATAACTGTGCTCGGAGGAACCCAGCTCAGACCCAATATTCACATTCAGGATATTACCGACGTCTATTGCTTCTTCCTTGATAATCCACAAATTCAAGGTGTTTTCAACGCTGGAAATGAAAACATGAGCGTGCTGGAAATCGCGCAGAAGATCGTATCCTATACCGGTGCTGAGCTCGAGGTTCGCGAATCCAATGATCCAAGGAGTTATAGGCTGAACTCCGATAAGTTGAAGTCAGTAGGCTTCGAACCAAAATATACTATTGATTATGCCATTGAAGAAATCATAAGCGCTTATCAAGATCGTCGTCTGATTGATGATGATCGTTGGTACAATGTGAGTTGGATGCGTGGATTGATGAAGCAGCATACAAGTCGTTTGTAAAAGGTTGAATATTAGTATGACTTCTGATTTTTATGGAAATGCTTCTTCCGAATTTGCTAAAGAGCGCTACGTGCCTGTCAAAGCGAAGAAGGAGGTAAAAAATATCACCCTCGGGGCCAATTCGTCAGCCTGTCTGATGTCGGACGCGAAGTTGATTGGTTTTACCACCGCCAAGCACAAGTTTGTAGGAAAAATGTTTGAAGGCTACCAGAACGTATTGGAAATTGGCTGTATGGACGGCTATGGGAGTATGTTCGTCAGTCAGTTTGTTGGTCATTTGACAGCCCTTGATTTTTATAAATCTCATATAGATGAGGCCAAAACGCATGTGGCGCCGAATTTTCCCAATATCGAGTTTATGGGGCATGACTTTCTGGATGGGCCTGTCGGCGGTAACTTCGACGGTTGCTTTTCCCTTGATGTTTTAGAACACATTGATCCTGATCAGGAGCATGTGTTTTTGAGGAATGTTGTAGACTCGCTAAGAAGGGGTGGCGCTTTTATAGTGGGCATGCCATCGCTTGAGTCACAACAGTATGCTTCTGAAGCTAACCGTTTTGCACATATCAATTGTAAAACGGGCTCTGATTTTAAAACTCTTATGGAAGAATACTTCGATTCCGTATTCTCGTTTGGCATGAACGACGAGGTGGTCCACACTGGCTATTCCAAGATGTCGCACTATCTGATTAATCTATGTGTTGGACCCAAGAAGTAGTATGTTAACTGTCTTATATGGCGTAAATAGCGGTACAGAGATTTGCTTTGAACGGTACACTGATCAATTAAATGTGGCCTTTGTGACAACTCAGGGAGGTGAAACTTTTCGAGGGAATGTTTCTACTTCTCTTGAGGAGTTTTCCAAAGCTGATTTTTCTGTAATTGACAAGCTTATTATATGCTCTTCCTTTGTAGGAGAAATAACCAAGAGTCTTCTGGATGTGGGGTTCCCGCTATCCCGTGTATACTGTTTCGATACATATCACGTTGAGCTTTCGCCGATTTCAAGTATCGTGCGGCCTAGAATTGACAAGAGCGAAATTCTCTATGCGTTTTATGATCTTGCCAATAACTGGATTACCTTTGATTGCATCGCTTACTGTATATTGGCAGATCTTGAACGCAGACGCTTAGGCAAAAAGTACATCCATTTTGTCATTGTTCCGGATGTTTCATCAGAAGTGGACTTTGTTGGCGCGTTCCAGTGTCATTCGGAGTCGGATAAAGCATGGCGTCTAGACCATATCGTAAAGTCTGTATTTACCTGTGTTCCAGCTGTGGTTGGGGTATCTTCTCTCGCTTATCGCGAAGAGGCTGATTTTTACACACATAGAGGTGCCAGTTGTTTCCCTCAGGGCTATAAATCTAATGCACCGGTGAAAAATTTGGCTCACGCGGAACTTTTAAGGCCAAAGAGAGACGGATTGGATATGAGCATATTCCAGGCTCCGCCGACAGCCATCTCTTTGGTTTCTTCGTTTTTAGATAAATACGCGAATGGCAGAAAGGTTGTTGCTATCAATCTTAGAGAAAGTGATATTCAATCTTCTCGTAACAGTCTGTTGTCTGAATGGGCAAAGTTTTGTCAAAGCCTGGACGAATCGCGGTATCTTCCGGTAATAGTCAGAGACTTCTACGCGTCGCTGGATCCTCTTCCGAAGGAATTTAATAACGCACTTGTAATGCCTCAGGCTTCAGCTGACTTTGCTATCCGTGCAGCGTTGTACCAGAAAGCCTACGTGAATATGAGCATTACAAATGGTCCGTTTTATATGCTCAACTTTATTAAAGGTGCAAGAAGTATAACTTTTGTTGAGCTGGATGATGATAATCCATGTATGTCTGAAAGTACGTGGAATGGAGCAGGTTATACCGTAGGTGAAGATGTTGTTCTGCGTGATAACGACGCCCAGCAAATATTCTGGGGGCGTGACACCTTCGAAAATATTCAACAGGCCTTTGCCAGATTGGAAACTGTCGCTTAATCTGGCAAAAAGCCTGCGTGATAGGCAAAAATCTTAATTAATTTTGAATACGTCGGTGTTCCAGTTTTTATGCCATCCGTTCATATGAAATATTCGTTGTGCATCTCCGAATGACTCTTGAAATACAGGATTGCTGTAAACATAGAAAAGATGTTTCTCAGAACATGCCTTTTTGATTAGATCAAGAGTGTTTTCCGTCGTCTTTTTATCGAAGGAATTCTTGTTAAAAACAATTACGGTATCGTAGGGCTCGAGGATATCAGTATAGTCAACATGATTGACATCTTTCTTAATAAGCCTTGATTTGATGGCACTATCTTCGATGTCTGTATCTTTGTTGCAGAAATCTGTTGGCTCTGAGAAACCGAGATTTTTTGCAGCGTCGTCAAGCAGTGAACCGTTGAGGTCTACACCGATTGTGGTTAAATGCTGGATGCATTTTTTTGCAATATGCATTGTTTTTCCTCTGCCTGCACCAAGATCGATATAGCATGCACTTGATGCGCCTATAGAGGGCTCACTTTTTGCAAGATGTTTTAAGGGAGATGTGACAGCACTTGTGTACGCCGGTTGGTAGTGCATAACGGAAGATGAATTCGTTCCGTCTATCGAACCATAGAATTGGTCTCCCCCGAGAATTTCAGAAAAGTTGGTTTTGTTGGTTATATCGTATAAATCATTTTCAAAAAATTGATCTTTTGCACGTCTTAATCCTTTAAATAAACCGTGGTACTTAATAATATTTACATAGTCTGTCAGTTTTGATTGTCGTGACATTACTTTTCTCGATGTGTTGTTGGTTCTAGTTTGTAGGAGTGTTAATTGATCAAAAAGTGAATCCAGCGCTCACAGCAGGTGGGTGTGGGGCTACTGTTGTTTGGTACTTCTTATCCAGTCGCTCAGCGAGGAGTGGCATTTTATTGCCATAACGTTTCCATTGATGCAGAGAGGTGGCATTGTTGTCAATTTGGTACGCTGCTTCTTCAAGGTCTTTCTCTGCCTTGTCTTCTTCTCCCATCTTGAAGTATGCCTGAGCACGCATGTACAGAGCCGGTATATGGAATTTGTATTTTCTCAAGACCATATCGGTAAAATATTGGGCGGCTCTTTCGTAGCGTTCGTTTAGGTAATTCCTGTTGCCAAAAAAGTTTGTGTGAATGTTGACGTCGTAAACAAGGTCGGTCAGTTCGTCGGCTGTGATTTCATTTGTGTCGAACTCTCGTGCACTATATCCACAGCGATCCCAGTCGATGTTGTTTTTGTCGATTTTTCCCATTTCTGCGTATTGATGAAATGCTTCGGTTCCTGGTAGTGGTAACAATGCAAATACCTGGATCCAATCCACGTCAATGGTTTTGACGTAATCGATAGTCTCCTGCATGTGAGATTTCGTTTCGTGGGGAAAACCAAACAGGATATTGGTTTCAACCTTTACTCCAAGAGTTCTTGCGTGTGCAATCAGGCGCCGCGCCTTATCGAGATCTACTTTCTTTTTGACGATATTCTGTTGCGCATCGGCAGAACCAGATTCGATCATGATTCGAATATAGTTAAAGCCTAGCGCGCACACTTTCTCGAGAAGATCTTCGTCCATGATCCTTACACTCAGGCCGCTAGGCATGGAGAAGACCAGCCCTTCGTTGACCTTTTCATTAACTATTCGCTCGGAGAGCTCCGCGAACTTGGTCTTTTTGGCCGCAAGGAGATCGTCCCATAGAATAATGTTCTTGAAGTTGCATTCGTCACGCAGATACAGAAGCTCGTCAATGATGTTCTGGTTGGATTTCGTGCGTATGCCTGAGCCGTGAATGATCATTGAGGCGCAGTATGTACAGTTAAAAGGGCAACCTCGGTCCATCATTACACCTACGGCACCCTCATCGAATGCATTCGAGTAGCGCTTGTAGGTTTCCAAATCAAGGAGTTCGTAGGCGGGCAAGCCGATTTCATCGAGATCTATTAAGAGCTCGCCAAAGGTTCCCTGTTCTTGGCCTTTAATGAGCTCGCTTTCGGTCTTGGCTCTATCATAGGCACCTTGGATTTCGTAAACATTGAAATCAGCGGTTCCCGTAGACTCAGCTTCTTGGAATTTTTCAATAAACTTTTTGAAGCTGATTTCGGCTTCACCGACAAAGATATAGTCAATATGCGGACTGTCTCGAAACGTTTGTGCATGATAGAAGGTTACATGTCCGCCACCTAGGATTACAGTGGTTTCAGGCCAGACCTCTTTAATTATCTCGGCTAACTTTAACGAAGAAATATAAGACGATGAAAAAAGTATGGATATACCCACAATTTTGGGTTTGATCTTAACCTTCGAAAGTACTTGCCGCGCGAAGCTGGAGAAGTTTGTCGGATCTTGCGTCTCCAGTTCTTTATGGTGCAGAAATAGCTCCTTAGCGAGGTCCAAGAGCTCGAAGTTAACTTGATCGCATTTGTTTCTCGTGTACGAAGCTAGCTCTATCAGGCCTGTGGGCGTTTCGAACTTTGGCATTAGTAATGAGTTCTTCTCGCTTAACATCTCCTCCAGTTGATAAAGAGGCATCGAACTTGGGCTAATAAAGAGAATGTCGAGTAAAGAGGGATCGTTGTCTTTCATTGTCAGTGCCTCTGATCTGCTCAATTTTTGGCTATTGAGTACTTTATAGTTACCAATTTGGTAGCCTGCTGCCCTCAGCGTGCTAACCGTTTTTGGGTTCAGCTTCGTTGATTGTAATTTTTATCCACGGGTCATCATGACCGAGTGCTTTATGATCCCTCGATGTTACCTTATGAAGATGCTTCGGAAGATTCTCCAAGATCTCAGTAACGCCGGCTCTCCAGTCGTTCAGGAACTGCAGCTTAGGCTCATTTTGCTGTATGCCCATTGCATGTGAAAAGCCCATATAGAGCAGGTGCCATACGCTCCCTCTAATGAAGTAGTAGATACTGTTGTATTTCTTTGTAAACTCTTTTTGGAGGTAGTAATTAATTCTGAAGCAAGCTTTGCTCATGTCAGAATTCGATTCTATGGGCTTTGATAGTTCATCTTTCACGAAAGCGTAGAGTTCCCTTAATGCTTGTTCCAGGACAGCGAGCTTTTCCTCTCTTTCTTTGGTGCATATGATGTTCGAGAGCTGATCGTCAAAAAGGTACTGCTCGAGACTAGTATTCCAAGCGCTAGAATTAATGTGATCGTTGAAAGTGTTATCGTCAATCCACTCAGCGCCATTTAGTTTTGCACCGTTCGAGCAGTTATAGAAGTTCTGCTGTGGGTGTAAGTTTATTTTAGACTCGACGCGTCGTTTAACGTGGAATAGATTGTTTGTCGTTTTTATCTGGCTGTCTGGAATTGCGCCCTCTACCTTGAAGGTGCCATCGTCTTCTTCCTGTAGTTTGGAGTGTTCTTTGAAACCCTCTGGAGCATCTTCACTGTAGTAGATTGAATGCTTGGAGTGGTGTTGTTTTTGATTAGCATACCCGAGATCCATACCGAAGAAGTAAACACTCTGGCAGTTGTGCTCGCAGGCAATGGCTGTCGCTGCATTGGTGCACGAAGGCGTGCCAGTGGAGATGTTCTCTACGTCGCTGCCAAAGATGCTGGCAGCTGCTGTTTCATGCTTGAAGTAGAGGCGTTTGTCGTCGAAAAATTCGAAGGCGAGTGGGTTGACCTGGGATGCTCCTATAAATTTGATGCCCTTCAGCCATTCTCGGGGAGCTGTATTCTCGATGTGTTCAATGGTTGAAAAATGAGATTCAAGCTCTATGTGCATGTCCGGCTTAATGTCGTTTGCATAGAGCACTTTGATAGAGGTGCCGCACGAAATGATGGTCAATTTGTCGCGGTGTCGCTTCAGTGACTCAATTCTGTGGTCGAGAGAAGGACCGCTACCGACGATACATACCGGCTTATCTATGGTTTGCGCGGTTTTCGCAGGAATCTTCTGGATCCCATTAGCGAAATTATGCAGACAGTTGTTCAACTGATTAACTTCATCGTCATAAAAGCCAAACAGGTTGATGAATACTCGAATTTCTTCGCAGACTTTGGCTATGGGCTTTTCGTACTTTGGATTGGCTTTGTGGTTATAGAACAGTGTGGCCAGCGGAAATATTGGGCAGTAATTAATCAGGCGATTCCAAATGAGGCTGTAGATATGATCTTGATTGGGAATATCGCCCAGGATGATGCTTAAAGATTTGCCGTTGGCAATAGTGTAGTCACGGTAGAGTTCTGCCCAATCCACGGTATAGAGAGAGGCTGCGAAGTAGTCCAGTTCTGTCTCCATGATGATAACTTGGTGTACATCATTGTTTTTTAAGAAGTTCTCAATGTGCAGTCCGCTGCCCAGTCCGCAGAAAACGATCATTGGATAAAAGTCGTCCATGCGGTAGCCGGTCTGCTGGTATTGCTCTGGGGTTAATGTGGACTTTTCTGCCAGGGCTCGAACCTGTTCATGATAGTGGCGCGGCAGGGGGAAATCGGTGTCGAACGTTGGCCGCAGTGTTGTGAGGGGCTTGCCCTTGCTATAAACCGACTGAAATTGACTATTTTCGAAGACCGCGTGGTTTCGCGCCTTGCCTTGATACATGGATTCACCTTTGTAGACGATATCCACTTCGTCATTATCCGGGTCTATGTTCAAAGACAGGTTCTTAAACTGATAGTCCTTGAAAGTCTCGTAAATGTTGGGTTGAGTCTCTTTAAAGAAATTCAGGTTCTTACTGTGCAGTTGTTGTAATCGGCGGGCTGTTGCTTCTTGTTTGTCGGTGGCTTGCATGAGTTTTATCAAGATCCGTGGTGTCGGGCGTACCCCGAATGTAATGGCATAAGCCAAAAAATTGAATGCTTTCATAGGTATGCAAAATCTATTCCTGTTTTTTCTTCTGGGGCGCGGTGATTTTTTAATCAATGGTGCAAAAAAAATCTAAAGATCCTGGGAGGGGTGCCGTTAACCTCAATGAACCGCCCTGGGAACCGCTCCGCAGGGTTCCCGTCAGGCGGCGGGGTGTTTAAGGAAACCATACAGGAGAGCTAACCATGCCTCAGATTATTAATACCAATATCTCGTCGCTCACGGCGCAGCGGAACCTGAACAGTTCGCAGTCCGATCAGGCGACAGCTCTACAGCGCTTGTCTTCGGGCTTGCGTATTAATAGCGCGAAAGACGATGCTGCTGGTCTCGCGATTTCAACCCGCTTCTCTTCTCAGACACGCGGTCTGACAGTGGCGATTCGAAACGCAGGCGACGGTATCTCCCTGGCGCAAACCGCTGAAGGTGCACTGGGTTCAATTACTGATTCATTGCAGCGTATCCGCGAACTGGCGCTTCAGGCAGCTAACGGCACCAACTCTGACTCTGACCGTCAGGCTCTTAACGCTGAGGCCCAGCAGCTGATCGCCGAGGTAACTCGTACCGGTGAACAGACCAACTTTAACGGCCGCAAATTGTTAGATGGTTCCTTTGACTCCGCTTTCCAAATTGGCGCGAACGCCGGTGAAACCATTCAGGTTTCTGTTGCCAAACTGACCTCTGACGTACTGGGTGCTGCCGATGAAGCTGGCGTAAGTGCGGTTGGTGGTCAAGTAGGTACTGATGATGCAGCTAAAGCACTGTCCAACGGTGACCTGATCATCAACGGTGTTGCTATCGCTCCTTCTTCTGCGACTGACGATACCGCATCTACTAAAAATGCCGATGCCAGTGCGATCGCTAAAGTTGCTGCAATTAACGAAGCCAGCGACGAAACAGGCGTAACTGCGGTTGTCGACGAAAACGTATTGAATGGTACTACTCAGGCTTCTGCTGGTGGTGCTGCGACCGGTAATATCAGTATTAACGGCGTAACCATCAGTATTTCTACTACCAACAACTCTACCGATATTGAAAAGTCTGGTACTCGTTCCTCAGTGATCGCTGCGATCAACGCGAAGTCTGAGCTGACCGGTGTAACCGCTTCCGATGGTGGTAATGAGAACGGTGTAATCCTGACTGCGGCCGATGGTCGAAATATTGATATCGGTGCCTCAACTACTTCCGATTTGAATGCTGCCACGACTGGTATCTCTGGTCTGGCTACTTCGGGCTCTGGTTCTGTATACACCGGTGGCTACACTCTGATTGCCGATGGTGACCAGCCTGAAATCAAGATTGCAGGTGGTGATGGTACCGGTACCGGTGACATTGATAACACCGGACTGGCATCTGGTACTTATGTGGCCGGTGAGGCACGTGTGACCTCTACTTCACAGACCGTAGGTACAGTATCTACCTCTGGTGGTACAACCACAGCAGCGCAGGCTTCTGCCAAGGCTCTGACCGATGGTGACCTGGTAATCAATGGTGTGACCATCGAGGCGAGTACCGCGCTTGATGATACCGCTTCTGAGACTACCGCTCTGACTTCTAACGGTGCGGCTTCAGGTATTGCCATTGCGGCGGCCATCAACAGTGCATCCGACTCTACTGGTGTTACCGCTGAAGTTAACGCAACTGTCGTAGTAGGTAGCGCAGGCGCTACTGCAACCGCGTCCGATGCTGGCGATCAGCTGGATGTTTGGATCAACAATGTAGACATCGGTACTATCACTTCTGTGGGTGATCTTGAGAAAGACCGCGCGGCTACTATCGCATTGATCAACGAGAAGTCTGGTCAAACAGGCGTCGTTGCAACCGATAACGGTAAGTCAATCACCTTGACTGCAGCCGACGGCCGTAACATCTCTGTATTTACAGCATCTGATGAAGGCACCTCGGCAACAGTATCCCGAAGCTTTGGCCTGGATAAAGCTGTAGACGGTATTGGATCGTTCTCCAGCGCCGATGCATCTATCGGCTTCGGTAGCAGCGCAACCGTATCTACCGGTATTGCTGAAACTACTTACTCCACCGTGACCTTGAAATCAGCTGGAGAGATCACTATCGAAGGCGGTACCAAAGGTACTACCGGTCTGAGTGATTCAGGTTTCCGCAAAGGTGAGTACGGCGGTGGTGTTAGCGGCCAGTTCCTGACCGACGTGGATATCTCGACTCTGGACGGCGCCAACCAGGCCCTGACAGCAATCGATAACGCACTGGATAAGGTTAACGCGGCTCGAGCGGATTTGGGTGCGGTTCAAAACCGTTTCGAAACCACCATTTCCAACTTGACCATTGCTCAGGAAAACTTGACCGCTGCAAACAGCCGAATCAAGGATGCGGACTTCGCAGCTGAAACGGCCGAACTGTCCAGAACGCGAGTTCTGCAGCAGGCGGGTATTTCGATCTTGGCACAGGCAAACGCCTTGCCACAGCAGGCACTGTCACTGCTTCAGTAATCGGAGCTAGACGGTAATTGAGGAGGAGATCTGCTAACATAAACGTTAGTAGGCCTCCAAATCGGAAACCTGACTGAGGATTGAGATATGAATGAAGTAAAACCAACAACGGTTGCGGTTATTCCGTCTGGTTCTGCTTCTGCTCAAACCAACAGCGGTGGAGCAGCCAAAAGTGCAGCTCCAAGCGGCAAGGAATTGCCACCCGAGAAGGCGCCAGTGGCGCAACAGCAAGCGCAAGCAACTGTTGACCCGCAGGCCCTTGAAGAGCAGCAGAAAAAGGTGGATGAAGCTGTATCCAAGTTGAACGACTACGTTCAATCTACCCAGAGAGACCTACAGTTCAGTTACGATGAAGATGCAGGTCGCCCGGTGGTAACGGTTCTGGATAGAGAGACGCAACAGGTGATTCGTAGAATACCTGATGATGTAGTCCTCAATTTGGCGCGAAACTTGAATGATGAAGAGCCAGTAAGATTGTTCAGCGCGCAGGCCTAGCTCTTGGGAGCAAAAGCTGCAGCTGACAGGCTCAGATTCAGTTCAAATTAACCACCCCGGCAAGCCCGGGGTGGTCCCATTATGGGGAGGTGGTAAATATGTCGATTTCGTCTCTAGGTATTGGTTCAGGTGTCTTGACGGCGGACTTGGTTGATCAGTTGGTTGAGGCCGAACGCGGACCAACGGAAAACCGCCTTGATTCCCAAGAAGAAGTGCTCAACGCCCAGGTTTCGGAATTTGGCGCGTTAAAAGGCCTGGTGTCAGATTTTGAATCATCCGTATCGGCCTTGAATCTATCCTCCTCCTTCAAAAACAATACGGCCAGCTCAACCAATGAAAACGCCGTTACAGCTACAGCCAGTAGCGTAGCGTCACCGGGCTTATATTCAATTGAAGTTGATTCTCTGGCCCAGAGGCAAACTATTGCCAGCCTCGAATTTTCCAATCTAAACGATATTGTCGGTGAAGGTACTTTGAAATTTACCTTCGGTACCGTGGGTACCACTCGGGATGCCAATGGCAATGTCACCAGTTTTGACTCGTTTACAGCCAATACTTCAGAAGCAGTAAAAACTCTCAAAGTTGATGCAACCAACCATACGGTTACCGGGCTGCGCGATGCTATTAACAAATCGGATCTGGGGATTTCGGCGACGATTGTCGATACTGGCTCTGGCTACCGATTGTTACTGCAATCTCAAGACAGTGGTGAAGATAATGGCTTCAAGGTCGAAGTCAGTAATGCATCCAATGGTTTGGATGGCTTTAACTTTAACGAAACGACAACCGGTGCGGGGCTTCTGCATACCGGTTTAGCCAGCGATGCTCAATTTAAAGTTAACGGGCTTAGCGTTACCCGGGAAGATAACTTGGTCGCCGGTGTTATTAACGGTGTGACTCTCAACCTGAAGCAGACCACCTCCGGTCCGGTTAATCTGACGATTGAGAGAGACACGGCAGCCGTAGCCAGCAAGATGAGTGATCTGGTTGACAGTTACAACGCTTTAAAAGGGCGTATTAACGAACTGACCCAGTTCGACACCGAAGAGGGGAAGGGTAGTCTCTTCACCGGTGATTCCACCGTGAGAACACTTCAGGTTCAGATGCAGCGCGTCATTGGCGGTGTCGTGTCGTCACTGTCTGGTACTGAATTTCGGGCCTTATCCGAGGTTGGTATTAAAACCAATAAGGACACCGGCCTGTTGGAGTTTGATAGTGGCAAGTTTACAAGCCTTCTGAACAATGATCCGGACGCGATGACTACGTTGTTCACGCGCACTGGCACGACAACCGATTCCCAGCTTGCGTTTCAGACGGGCGGCACGAATACCGCTGCTGGCACCTACGACGTAGTGATCAGTCAGTTGGCTACCCGGGGTGAGTTTGTTGGTAATGGTACCTCAGGCAGCTTTACCATTGATGCTGACAATGACACCTTCAAGATCAATGTAGACGGTACCAATTCCCAGTCTATTCAATTGAGCGCCGGAACCTATAACGGAACAGAACTGGCGCAGCTGCTGCAAGCTCAGATTAATGCCGATGAAAATCTGTTGTCTCGGGCTAAGTCGGTTGAAGTGACTTATGACGCAGGCAAGCAGTCGTTTTCTATTGAATCTTCAACGTTTGGTTCATCATCGTCTGTCAACTTTACGGCACTGGATACCGATACAGCGCGCGAGCTGGGTTTTTATGTGCCCGGCCAAGGGCCGCGCTCGCTGGAAGCGGTCAACGGCCTATCCGTTGTGGATACGCTCTCGGCTCCTCTCGTGATTGATGACAGCAACGACGATTTTTCGCTGACTGTTGCCGGAGTAACCTCCAATAACATTGAACTGGCGAATGCCTCATACACCGATGGCAGTGATCTCGCCGCGGCGCTGCAAAGCGCAATTAACGCCGATTCCAATTTTTCAGCAGAGGGTTTAACCGCAACCGTTTCTTTCGAGGGCTCTCAGTCTGACGGGCAACTGAAGATTGCTTTTAGCGACGGAGAAACCTTCGCCATTGAGTCAGCTGATGCAGGCTTGGCTAGTGCGCTTGGTATTACTACAGGTAAGCAGGAAACTGATCAGGTCGCATCTCTGGCTTTGAATGACGATTTCAGCAGTGCGGTCACCATTGATTCATCAAATGATGAGTTCACCGTAGTGGTCAACGGTACTACTTCCAATACCATTCAAATAGCTAATGCAAGCTATGCCGATGGCGCCAGTCTGGCAGCGGCAATTCAGTCTGCCTTGCAGGCGGATACGAATTTGCAGGGTGTGGACGTCGTTTCTGCGGCCGGTGCGACTACCTCTGCCGGGAGCCTCGATATTGCAGCCGCAGGTATTGATTTTTCCTCCGTAAACAGGGGGCTGCTGCTAAATTTCAATGGAATTGATCTTGAAGTTCGGGTTGATCAGGATGCGACTACAGACCTTAACAGCGACACCAATGTGGGTGATGTGGACGATAATCTTTTTGCCGTTCAATCAGCGCTTGATAGTGCTTTGACTGCGGCAGGCCTGAGTGCCGGAGATATTGTTGCTTCGGTGTCTGGAAATGGTCTGGTCTTGACCAGTGCAGCTCAGAATTCGAGTCAGACTTTGCAGGTTGTTGCTGATGGTATAGGGGCAGAAACTGGCGCGGGTACAACTGTGCTTGCCGGTGGGGAGGACTACTCTGCACTGGGTGATGCTACTTTCGCTCTGGATGTTGATGGAACTGCTGTCAATGTTGATCTGTCATCTACGGTCGATGGCACTGGTGCCGCCAATACTGATGTTTTGGCTCAGATTCAAACTGCACTTGATTCCGGGCTAACAACGGCAGGTTTGAATGCAGGCGATGTTGAGGCGCGCTTGAATGGATCAGGGCAAGTTGTTTTTTATGATACGCAGAATCAGGCCAGCACTAACACTCTGTCGGTTTCGGCAGTAGGTGCCGATGATGTTCTGGGGCTGACTGCTCAGGTCGGAGTTTCCAATTCTGGCAGTGATGGTTTTGGTTTGTCGCTACAAACTGTCAATGGTGTGGATCAGGAGACCCTCGCCAATTCGGCTCAGGTTACCTTCGAAGGTGGTAACGCCAACGGCAACTTCAAGTTCGATTTTGGTAATGGCCAAACCTTCACCATAGAAACAGCTGAGGCGAATATGGGGGCCACACTGGGTATCCAGGCTTCAGATGGCAGTGAAAATGAAGTCATCAAAGGTTTGGATGTCGCCGGTACGATCAATGGTAAAGCGGCCACGGGTACGGGGCAGACATTGGTGGGTGCCGAAGGAGATGCTAGCGAAGGGTTGCGTGTTAGTGTGTCCGGCGGGCCCGTTGGTAAACGTGGCTCTGTCGAGTTTGTGCGTGGAATCGCCGATCAGCTAGATCGCCTGCTCGATAACGTTCTGACAGGTTCACTAAAGAACAAGGAAGACGCTATGCAGCGAGAGTTGAGTCAGATTGCGGAAGAGCGCACGGAGCTTAATGATCGTATCGATATTTTCCGAACTCGGTTGGAAAAACAGTTTGCCTATAACGATATATTGGTGCAACAGCTGGACAGCACTCGTGATTATCTGGAAACTCAATTTGAAATTCTCAATGCATCGTTGTCGAGGAGTTAGATAAAACAATGACTCAGAAACAAGCTCAAAACTATCGAAATCTTGAGCTGGAAACTCGGGTAAACGATGCTTCACCGCATCAACTGATCTTGATGTTGTTTGAGGGCGCCATCGAGCGTCTGAATCAAGCCAAGGCTTGCGCAGATCGCAATGATCTGTCCGGCAAAGGTGTGTTTCTTGGCAAGGCTCTGGATATTGTTGGCGGTTTGCGCGAATCTCTAAATCTTGATTTGGATTCCGATATTCCGAAAGATTTGGATAGACTCTACGAATATATTCAGATTCGTTTGCTGCAAGGCAATATCGAGAGTGATAATTCTTCATTTGATGAGTGTATCAATCTCATTAAGACGGTTAAATCTGGTTGGGAAGGTATTGCTGAGCGCTGAGTCACACTCAGTCTCAGTTCAACAGATCTTAAATTTTTCACTAGTAACAACTCTCATCTGCAGTGTGATTTTGTAGTCTTCTTTTTGTTCGTTTTTCCGATTTACGATTCTTTATTTCGCTTCTATCTTTAGAGGTGGTATGGGGCGTTTTTCCCCCATTTCTTCT
>Ga0256829_1001909_pt1 | contig 16220 bp, 13 predicted proteins | sample 131447metaG_FD_185979 | JGI IMG/M metagenome (GOLD analysis project Ga0256829, IMG submission 185979) | Hydrothermal vent microbial communities from Lau Basin, Pacific Ocean - 131-447 | ecosystem: Environmental > Aquatic > Marine > Hydrothermal vents | place: Pacific Ocean: Lau Basin | collected...
GTACGCGCGGACATGTGCGCCAAGTCAGCGACCGTTGGGGCTTTGCAACCCCGGTTCATTTCAACCGGGTCATACGACGGCTGTATGGCGACAGCCCCGGCGCCTTATTCGAGAAGCGCAAACTCAGGTCTATCACTCACCAGGATGAAGCAGTGTTGGTGAGCTAACGGACTTCCGTTGCCAGTGCATAGCTGAGCAATTCCTCTTCGCTCATATAGTGCATGCCATCTGCAGGAGCAGCTTCGAGCGTGAACCAATAGAATGAGATCGGGCAAGAAACGGCTTCAAAATAGTCGATATAAGGCTGATGCTCAGGATCATCTTTTGGTAGATCCCCCCCCTCGAGACCATCTTCTGCGGCCCACGAATGGACGCCAATCTTAGCGCCCCGCTCGGCGATGCGATTGCGCCCGGCGCAAAACAGATCGACCGCGCCAGACTCAATCTGCCCATCTGCCGGGACATAGGTATCCAGACCGGCTTCATGAATCAGCAAACCGGTCTGAAGATTCACTTCATCATCAATTGAGCCATCAATGTCTTCAAGAACCACCGTCGTGAGACCCGGATGCGCCTCAATCTGCTGCTCAATCTCGTCGAAGGTAAGCGCGTTCAGCGTCCCCGCAACATAGAGCCGCTCGCCTTCGACATAAGTGTCTGTGATATCCTGCGTATACTCACTGCTTGTGCAGGCGGTCACGAAGACCGCGCTCGCTAACGCAGAAAATATGCGAACCACTAAACCCGGTGCCGGCTTTTGATCTTGCGGACCATGCCGTCAGCGCTGCTCATCACAAGCGTGTCGGTTTGAATGTGCCCATTGTGACGAACAACACCGTCGACCAGGCCGCCTTTGGTAACGCCAGTGGCGCAGAAGACAGTTTCACCTGAAGCCAGCTCGTGCAGGTCATACTTCTTGTCATAGTCGGTGATACCGGTTCGGTCAGCGCGGCGGCGTTCGTCATCATTGCGGAAGACCAAACGGCCCTGCATTTGACCGCCAACACATTTCAGAGCCGCAGCCGCCAGCACACCTTCCGGAGCGCCGCCAGAACCAACATAAAGATCAATGCCTGTGCTCGGGTTGGTCGTGTTGATCACCCCAGCAACATCGCCGTCCGAGATCAGATGCACACGCGCACCGGCGCCGCGAAGACTGTCGATAATATCTGCGTGGCGCGGGCGGTCCAGAACGCATGCGGTCATTTCGGAGACCGCGACGCCCTTCTCTTTTGCCATTGCGGCAATGTTCTCTGCCGGGGTCGCATCGAGATCGATAATCCCGTCTGAGTAGCCAGGACCGATGGCAATCTTGTCCATGTAAGTATCAGGCGCGAAAAGCAGTCCACCGCGCGGTGCGATTGCAAGCACGGCAAGTGCGTTTGCCATGGCTTTTGCAGTCAAAGTCGTTCCTTCGAGAGGATCGAGCGCGATGTCGATGGCCGGTCCGTTCCCGGTGCCAACCTCTTCGCCGATATAGAGCATTGGAGCTTCGTCTCGCTCCCCTTCGCCAATGACGACACGGCCCTGAAAGTCGACTGCGTTAAAGGCTGTGCGCATCGCGTCCACAGCCGCGGCATCAGCCGCCTTTTCATCGCCGCGTCCTGCCAGCGCTTCAGCCGCAATTGCAGCTTTTTCAGTTACTCGCACCATGGCATCCGCCAGATGCGGAATAAGAATGCTCTCGCTCATTTTTTTCTCCCCCGGATCACTCCTGATCCGGCTTCTTACTTTATGTCACCGCGTCTATCGCGATGACTTGCGGCGCCCCGACGCTCGCTTCCAGATCTGAGACCCGCGCGCTCGCGCCTTCTATATCCCCGCGAGAACACATGTGTGTCACGATGGCAACGGGCGAGACATCGCTGTCATCAGCTGACTCTTGCAATAATTTGTCCACAGACACGTCATGCGCCGCCAAAGCCTCGGTAAGACTGGCCAATGCGCCTGGTCGGTCGGCCAATTTCACGCGGAAAAAGAAGGCAGATCGCTCTGCTGGTTTCGCTTCGACGAAGCTACGTGTGCCATGATGAGGCGCCCGTCCGAATGGACTACGCGCCGTTGGCGTGAACAGTTTTGAAATATCGCCCATAACGGCGCTTGCCGTCGGCCCGGGTCCGGCACCTGGCCCGGTGAGCGTCACCGCCCCGAGCGGATCGCCTTCCACGCGCACCGTGTTCAGGGCACCGTCGACTCGCGCCAAGGGATGATCCACCGGCAAAGCCAGCGGCGCAACGCGGCAGACAACCCCATCCGCGGTCAGCAAACCTTCGGTGATCAGTTTGATCCGCAGCCCAAGACGGTCTGCCAAAATCAGGTCAACAAGCTCGACCGTATCGACGCCTTTGACGGAAACTTTTGAGAAATCGAGATCCGCGGTGAAAGCAATCGATGCCAGGATTGCCGCTTTATGTGCCGCATCCATACCCGAAACATCGAGCGTTGGATCGGCCTCGGCATAACCAAGGCGCTGCGCCTCATCGAGCACGTCCTCATAGGAGCGCCCGGTTTCCAGCATCTGCGTCGTGAGATAATTACACGTTCCATTCAAAATCCCGGAAACGCGTTGGATCGAGACGCCCGTCAGAGAGTCCCGCAGAACGCGTACAATCGGAACACCGCCCGCAACGGCAGCTTCGAACATCAGATCGACGTCTTTTTCTTGTGCCAATGTCTCAAGCGATTGGCCGTGCACAGCGATCAGCGCCTTATTGGCGGTAACCACATGCTTGCCAGCCTTGATCGCGGCTTCGACAGCAATCTTTGCCGGACCATCGGAGCCACCGACCAGCTCGACAAAGATATCGACATCAGGATCTTCCGCCAGTGTCGCGGCGTCATCAAACCAGCGATAACCGGAAATATCGACCGGTCGATTTCGGTTCTTACTTCGGGCTGAAACACCAGCAATTTCGACCTTTCCCGGCAAGCGGAGGTCAGCTTGGCGTTCAACCAATTCGATCAGACCGCAGCCGACATGGCCGAGCCCTGCAATTCCTAATTTGACTGTTTTCAAGATCCTGTCCTTTGCAGGGGCTCGCTTTGCCCCTCCTCTGCGACTTTGGCAAGAAACCGTTTGATGTTTCGCGCAGCTTGTCGAATGCGTTGCTCGTTTTCTACCAGGGCAATGCGCACATGTCGGTCACCATGCTCTCCGAAGCCTGCGCCAGGCGCGACAGCAACCTCAGCTTCGTTCATCAGCTTGAGCGCAAATTCCAGGCTGCGCATATCGCCGCACTGTGGTGGAATTTCCGCCCAAGCAAACATGGATGCTTCTGGTGTTGGAACGTCCCAGCCTGCCCGTCCAAAGCTCTCAATCAACACGTCGCGGCGTGATTTATACGTGGCGCGAAACTCATCGACACAATCCTGCGGGCCATCTAGTGCGGCGCATGCAGCAACCTGAATGGGCGTAAAAGCCCCATAATCGAGATAGGATTTCACGCGCGCGAGCGCCCCAATCAGGCGCTCATTGCCAGCTGCAAAGCCAATCCGCCATCCCGCCATGGAATAGGTTTTGGACATGGTCGTGGTTTCGACGGCGATATCCTTAGCGCCATTCACTTGCAGGATCGAAGGCGTCGGCTCTTCGAAATATATCTCGTTGTAAGCAAGGTCTGACAGGATGTAGAGATCGTGCTTCTTCGCAAGCGCGACCGCATCCTTATAGAATTCCAGATCACAAACGTCCGCCGTTGGATTCGAGGGATAGCACAGCACCATCGCGGTTGGCGGCGGCACCGAGTACCGGATCGCTTTACTGATGCCAGACAAGTAGGCTTCAGGCGTCGGCGCTGGAATCGCGCGAATGGAAGCGCCGGCCATGATGAAGCCGAAATGGTGCAGCGGATAAGATGGGTCAGGCGCCAAGATGACGTCGCCGGGCGCTGTGATCGCCTGCGCGAGGTTCGCAAAGCCTTCTTTGGAGCCCAGTGTCACGACGACTTCGCGGTTCTTGTCCAGTTTCACGCCGAAACGGCGATCATAATAGTCGACCAATGCCCGGCGCAGGCCAGGGATCCCACGTGACGCCGAATAGCCATGAACGTTTGGCTTGGCGGCTGTCTCTGCCAATTTCGCAATCACATGCGGCGGGGCCGGCATATCCGGATTGCCCATCCCAAGATCGATAATGTCAGCGCCCTGCGCGCGCAGTTCAGCTTTGCGCCGGTTGACCTGTTCAAATACGTAAGGCGGCAAGCGCCTAATTTTGTGAAACTCCCCGCTCATGGTGCGGATCTCCGTAAAAAATTGTCTTTAAAATTAGAGGCGAGCGCGTGGCACATCGAAACGAGCCTTAATCTCCTCAACCTCTTCGTCAGTCAGAAAATCGGGGGCAGGAAGCTGCCCCTCCACCGCTCGTTTGACCTCCAGCGCCCAGGCTCGAACTTCCTCGGGCGTCTCAGTCGCGGGCTCGGCGCGCGGATGCGAATAGAACATCTCTAGCGCTGCCAATGTATCCGCTTCGGAGAGTCGCAAGCGCTGTCTGGTGCGCTTCACTTTCGACGGCTCAGGGATTTCATTCAGACTCGGATAGCCTTCGCCGCGAAACTCGACCTTACGCGCCTCATACCAATCCGGGGCTTGCGAGCGCAGCGATTGCACCTTCTCGATCGAGCTTGTGCAGCCCGCCAAAAAGGCAAACGTTACGAAAATCCCCATGCGCATAAACAATTTCCTTCGCTGGACTCATAATTCCCAAAGCTGTTTAGTCTTATATAGGTTCGCACAGAATGGCGAGAGTCGGTCACATGACCAAAGGTAGAAACTTTGAAGATTTTGGGGCGAGCACGCTCCCAAATGCCTTTTCCGAGGCAAATTCTGAGTCATTGCAGGAATTCGCGACCAATCTGATGCAGGCGGTTCAAGAAGCGCAAGGCATGTTGGTCGACTCGCTGGGCGGCCTTTCAGCATCCGCGTCTTCACTCGAACAGCCAGATCCGTTTGGGGGCATAGAGGCCCAGATGCAAGTCGGCGCCGCACTTGCGCGCAATCCGGAAAAGTCGGGTCACGCGATGATGACCCTGTTCCAGGGCTGGATGAACCTGTTTCAGGCGATGGCCAGCAAGACGCCAATGCCGCGGGATCGCCGCTTCGCCGATCCGGAATGGGAGGCCAATCCGGCTTTCAACTTCATGCGCCGCGCCTGGATGCTGAACGCGGAATGGCTGCAAGGCCTGATCGACTCTGTGTCTGACGACCTCGACGATGAGACCAAGCTCAAGGCCCGGTTCTATATGAGCCAATTTGTCGATGCGATGGCGCCGACGAACATGCTGGCCACCAACCCCGCTGCCTTGCGCGCGATGATCGAGACCAAAGGCGAGAGCGTTCTCGAAGGCCTGCGCAATGCCCGCAATGACTTGCAGCGCGGTGACGGGCGCCTGGCCATCTCGCAAACCGATGAAGAGGCTTATGAGATCGGCAAGAATGTTGCGACGGCAAAAGGTAAAGTCGTTTTCCGCAACAAGCTGATCGAGATCATTCATTACAATCCGAGCCGCAAGAAGATGCGCGCGCGGCCAATGCTGATCTTCCCGCCCTGGATCAACAAGTTCTACATTCTCGACCTGCAGCCAGAGAATTCAATGATCCGCTGGCTCCTGTCGAAACGGGTCAACACGTTCGTGGTGTCCTGGCGCTCCGCCGATGACGAGACGCAGGATTATACCTGGGACGATTATGTTGAGCAGGGAATCCTTGCCGCGGTCGACGCTGTGACCAAGGAAACCGGCTCGAAGAAGATCAATACGGTCGGCTATTGCATTGGCGGAACGCTGTTAAGCTCTGCCCTGGCGCATATGGGCAAGACCGGCGATAAGCGGATCGCTTCGGCCACCTATTTCGCGTCGCAATCAGACTTTGACCTGGCCGGCGAGCTGAAAATCTTCACCGGTGATGAAGGCCTGCAACAAGTCGACAAAGTCATTGAAGAGCATGATGGCATCATGCCCGGCGAGATGATGGGCGAGACGTTCAACTGGCTGCGCCCAGCGGATCTGGTCTGGCGCTATGTCGTCGACAATTACATGATGGGCAAACAGCCGCGGCCGTTCGATCTGCTCTATTGGAATGCCGATCAGACCAATATCCCCGGCCCGACCCACAAGACCTATCTGACCAAATTCTACAATCAGAATGAGCTCTCGCGCGGCAAGTTCGAAGTGTTTGGCGAGCCGGTGAATATGGGCGACATCAAGATCCCCGTCTTTGTTCAGGCCAGCCGCTCGGATCATATTTGTCCGTGGCATTCGATCTATAAAGGCGCGCAGAATTTTGGCGGCAAGGTCCGCTTCACGCTGGCTGGCTCTGGCCATATTGCTGGCGTGATCAATCCGCCGAGCGCCGAGAAGTATCAGCATTGGGTGAATGAAGACGTGCCGGAAAATCCGGGTCGTTGGCTGTCGGATGCCGATGAAATGCCTGGCTCCTGGTGGCCGAGCTGGTGGGAATGGCTGCGGCCGCTCTCAGGTGACAAGATCGATGCGGTGCCACCGAAAGAGCATGGCCTGGGCAATGCGCCGGGGCAGTATGCGGCGCTGAAGCTGAAAGACATTGCCGCAGGCGCCAAACCTGCCGGGCCTTATTCTGATGGCTCAAGCCCAACACCGGGCGCGCCACGGGCCAAGAAAAAGAAGCCGAGTTATCGCCTCCCCGCAGGCTGGCGCCCGCGCAGCTAAAACCCGAAACAGTATTCATTAAGCATAAAAATGACGTGTCGATTCTCATCACGTCTCAAACTTGCCCATTTCTTGGATTTTGCCCTAGAACAAAGCGCAGAAATCACTCACCCTCCCTCAATACTTATAACGAGCCATCGTCACCAATTGAGGGGTGTGAGACATGTTTAGAGGATCAGCGACGGTCGCGGCGCTGTTGATGGGATGTTGCGGACCGGCCGCAGCGCAGCTCACCGCCAATCCGGCGATTATGTCCTTTAACGGGACCGAGAATACCCGCCAGGATATCAAGATCGGGAATACCAGTTCCCGCACCCAATATCTGAAAATCTCGGCCGCGCGGATCCTTGAGCCGGGCGTCAATCCGGAAACCTATTTCGAAAGCCCAGACCCAGACGAGGTGGGCTTGCTTGTGGCGCCGCGGCGGATCGCGCTGCAGCCGGGCGAAGAGCGGATTGTGCGGGTCATCCTGCTGGAGGATGAGATCGAGACCGACAAAGCCTGGCGCGTGCACATTCAGCCAACAATTGGCGACATCGAAGCCGACAGCAATGTTGCCGTCACCCTGCTCGCCTTCAAGGCGCTGGTCTTTGCCCGCCCTGACAATCCGACCACGGAGATTGTTGGCGGGCGCGATGGCAAAACTCTGACGCTGACCAATGTCGGCACGTCAAATGTTGTCCTGTTCAATGGCGAGCAATGCCCCGGCAATGATGAGCCCTGCCACAGGGTCACCGGCAAGCGGCTCTGGCCGGGCCTCGAATGGGTCACGGAACTGCCCGCCGACGCCCCCGTCACGTTCGAGCTCCGCGACACCGGCGAAGACCGCAGCATCGAATTTTAAGTTTGGAGATCAGACCATGAAACACGCTCTTACCGCCCTGGCTTTGCTGGCAACCCTGCCCGCGCCCGCCCTGGCCGAAACCAACGGCACGCTCGGCGCCTCGTCCACCGGCTCGCTCAAATTCAGCCTGAATGTGGAGGAACAGAAACGCATTCAAATTTCGGGACTGACGGATGTGGAACAGACGATTGAAACAGGCAGGCAGCTCCAAGATCCAGCAAATACTGATTTTGAGAATAAGCTAATATGGGGCACAGATGGCGGTCTCGGTTACATTTGCGTAAAGATGGATGAAGGCGGATTGTATTCGCTTGATTGGAGCGTCACACCTTTGTCGGATGGCCCGAATGTTGAATCCTACGACGTAACTATATACAGACCCATCAGCTCACCCAGCACCCTCGCTTCTCGAACATTTCTAAATGCCACTGTAACCACGACGCCTAAGTCCGGGTCTGCATCCAACATAGAAGCCCAGAGATTTGATCGCAATTGTGGTAGGAATAGCTCGTACGGAAGACTTGCGATATTGCTCAGTCATGGCAGCGCCGCTCGAAGGTTCAACACGCCCGGAACTTACACGGCCACAATCACCTTCACCGTCCGCCCGGAATAGCCCCCCCTCTACCACTCGCACAGGAGCCTCTTGTGATACGCTTGCTTTCGATCCTCGCCCTTTCACTCACTCTGCCCGTCCTGGCCTCAGCCCAGAACAGTGGCGAGCTCAGCACCAGCCAGTCCACGGCCAGTTTGACCTACACACTGAATGTCGTCGAACCGCCCACTCTGATCCAGATTTCTGGCCTCGAAGACCTGAACTTTGACTATAATATTGGTGGCGCGTCTGCGCCTGCGCAGAGCTTTGATATCTGTGTCTATATTTCTGACGATTCTACAGAAACTTACGACCTACAGCTCCAGGCTGACCCGCTGACCGACACCAACACCAATTATCCTTACACATTCACCTATGAGGATAATTTGTTGTCAAATCCGGTATCACTCTCCGGCACGGTCACGGACACAACCTTCGACCAAACCCAAGCTGGGTTCACCGCGTCCACCGACCAGAATTGCTCAGGCGACTGGCCCGCGCGCCTCACCGTCGCGCTACAGTCCGACCCCACCGTCGCCACCACCTCGTCCGCATCGGCTCAGATGAGATTCACCGTCTCGCCAAACTAGCGCCCGCGCCTTTGCTGCCCTTTGATTGAAAGACTTTTGATATGAAACGCCTTATCCCCTTGCTCGCCGCCGCCCTCACCCTGCCTTGCACCGCCCTTGCCGCGAATGATGGCACACTAGACACAAGCTCCCTGGGCACGCTCAATATCAATCTCACTGTTACGGCCTCGAAAAATATCCGGATCTCTGGATTCACAGATGTCGCGCTCGACTTTAACCGCTATGAAGGCGCTCCCGCCGAAGACGTGCAGAATATTTGCGTCTATATGGACCAGCCTGGCACGTACAATTTGAACATTGTCGCCGCAACCCTCAGCGATACGGTGAACGACTTTCCCTACACCTACACGTACAAAGATACGAATGATGCCAATAAAGTCCTGAGGGAAACGGTCAGCGATACCGATAGCAGCGGCGACCTGCAGGACCTAACGCCATCCCAGGACGCAAATTGCTCCAATGGGAGCCCCGCCACGTTCGGCCTGGTTCTGGCCGGCACACCGAGCGTTGCGACCGAGGGAACAGCCGAGGCCATCATCACCATGACCGTGACCCCGAACTAACCGCCCGGACATGTTTCAAGCATCGTGGGGACGGTGCTTCTGTTTGACTGCGTCGCTCGCGATGCTCTCGTGGAGCGCCGCCGCTGAACGCGTGGCCATTGCACCGCCGCCAGGGTTTGAAGCTGCCGCCGAAGACGACCTGACCATTGTCGACATTATCTTCAATGGCCGCAAAGTCGCCTCCAGCCCCGCGCGGTTCAACGCGACCACAATCACATTCGAAGACCCGCTCGGCCTCGCCAAACTGATCCCGGGCGTGCGCGACACTGACCTGGTTGGCCGCGCGCTCAGCCGCCCCCAATCGACCAATCGCGACCGCGCCTGCAGCGCGCCCAAGCCGCCCAATCCGTGCAACTATATCTATCCGAGCGATGTCGCCGTGATCTTCGACCCGGCCACCCTGCAGGCCGAGATCTTTATCAATGACCTCTACACGTTCTCGCGCGATCCACGGGCTGAATTCCTGCCGCCCCCCACCGTATCGCCAGGCCTGATCACATCTTTCGACACCCGCACCGCCTATAATTTCGAGAGCGACCGCTTTATCGGCACCAGCAATGTTGGCGCGATCGCTGGACGCGGCCGGCAATCAGTTCGCGCCGATCTGTTCACCAATACAAGCGGCCAGACGCGGTTGCAGTCTCTGCAAGCGTCGCATGTCGGTAACCAAACCGCCTGGACACTTGGCCTGCAATCAGCCTCGTCTGGCGGGTCGCTCGCCCGCTCACGCCAGCTGCTTGGGGTTCGCTGGGCGACCACGCTGGAAACGCGGATGAACAGACAGCGCCTCAACGCCTCGCCGCTCGACATCTCGGTTGCGCAGAGCGCGACGGTTGAGATCCGCCGCGATGGCCAGACCCTGGATGTTCAACAAGTCGAACCCAGCCAGACCCAACTCGATACGACGCGCCTGCCCTTTGGCTCTTACACAGTCGATCTGATCATTGATGAAGGCGGGCAGACCCGCACGGAGTCACGCTACTATTCCACCAGCAGCCGTCTACCCCCAAGCGGCGCCCCGCAATGGTATGTCGAAGTCGGACAAGCCGTCCCCTTCGCCGCGCAGGAGGGCTTCTTCGTCTCTGGCGAGACACCGGTCATCGGCTTTGGCCGCCGGCAAAGGCTCGGCGCCAATCTCGCGCTCAATCTGGACGCCACGCTCACCGATGAAGTGCGCTATGCCGAGCTCAGCGCCACCGCACAATCGCAGCTCCTGAGCGGCACCGTGACGGCGCTCGCCTCTGATGACGGCACCTATGGCTACGCCGCCAATGCCTATGCCCGGCTGCGCGACTGGTCGTTCAGCGGCTCGTATCGCAAGCTCGAGATTGCCGATCCTGACGCCCCCACGGACGACGAAGCATTCGACCCATTCGTTAGCAATTTCGAACAGGCCTCCTTGTCCGCCAACCGCTCCGGACGATGGGGCCGTCTCGGTGTGCGCGGCTTTTATCGCAAAGGCAGTTCGGGGCAAGAAAGTTGGTTTGGCGGTCCGTATGTCGACGTCACGCTGCTGAATCGTCGAAACTGGCGACTGAACATGCTGCTGCGCCAGGAATGGGGCTCGGATCGTGAGACCAGCTTCCTCGGACTGCGCCTGTCGAAATCATTCAATCGCCCGAACAAAATCATCCCGCGCGCCTATCTGACAGCACGCTACGATTCCACGATGACCAAGAACACAGATACGGGTGAAACCTCGGACATCACCGTCGCGGAGACCGAAATTCGCGGCGACCTCACCCGCTCCAGCGTCACGCGAACCTCATTCTATGGCGGGGTGCGGCATGAAGATCAGCTCGGTGCGCGCGCTGGTCTCAATTACAGCTCGCCCTGGCTCGATGCGCGGCTCGACGGACGGCGAGATTATCAGAACCAGAACACCGCGCTGTTTGATGTTCGCTCCGGCCTCGTGTTCGGCGGGCATGGCGTGTCACTCGCCGCGACGCGGCAAGATGCTGGCGTTCAGATGAGCATTGACGGCCCGCCCGGCAGTCCGGTCGCGGTGCAGGTCGATCGTCAAACCCGCACCGTCGGCAAAAGCGGCAGTCACGCCTTCCTGCCCTTGCGCGGCTTTTCCATCTATGATGTCGGCATTCAGCCCGAGCGGACGCGCAATATAGACTATCAACAGTATACGGATCGTCTGGTTCTCTATCCAGGAAACGTGATCCAACTCGCACGCTCCGTCCGCCCGATCACGATCATCTTTGCGCGCCTGGTCGATCCGGCTGGTACGCCAATTCCGGATGCTTTCCTTGAATTCGAAAACACCACGCTCGGCACCACCGGACCCGAGGGCTATTTCCAAATCGATGCGAGCCCGGGCGACCGGATTATCGTTCGACGATCCAAGGAAGAGAGCTGCGAGATAACGCTTCCCGCAGCATCAAATCCATCGGACTTCTATTTGGATGCAGGCACCCTGACCTGCCGTCCCTTGAGCCCTGACAGCCCTTAGCTGTCGCCGACACCGCACGGGTTACTCAGTGTCACGGCGGCCCGCACCGGTGCAGACTGTCCGGAATCGCGGCGGTCCAGGATCTCTTCAATCTCGTCCATGATCCGGTTCATCCGCGCCTCGACCGCCTGATACGGGGCTGGGCTTGCCATATCGAGACCGGTGGCCAGTTTCAGATCATATGGATGCGCCGAACCGCCAGCTTCCAACATGTTCAGATAGGCCGCAGTTGTCTCCTCATCCCCTTCACGGATCTTGTCGGCATAATAGACCGCCGCAGCGAGCGAAGTGGAATACTGATAGACATAAAAATCATAGAAGAAGTGCGGGATATACGCCCATTCGAGATTGTAACTCTCCGGCACAACCGTGACGCCCTCTTCGACGCCATAATAGCGATTGAAGATGTCGGTGTAGAGCTCCGTCATCCGCGCGCCGGTCAGGCTTTCGCCATTCTCAACCGCTTCATGGATCGCCGCCTCAAACTCAGCAAACTGAGTCTGGCGGAAATAGGTTCCGCGCATTTGCTCAAGCGCGTAGCCGAGGAAGAACAGGCGCTCCTCGTCGGTCGTCGCAGCATCCAGCATTTTTTCCTGCGCCAGCACTTCCTTGGTGATCGCCGCGGTCTCAGCGATGAAGATGGAATAGCGCGCAGTCTCAAATGGTTGCGCATCATTGGCCAGAATGGTGTGCATCGCATGCCCCCATTCGTGGATGAAGGTTGAGGCGCTGTCATAAGTGTCCTGGTGGTTGAGCAGAACATATGGCCCGACATCGTAAACGCTGCCCGACATATAGGCGCCGCTTCGTTTGCCTTGCGCTGGATAGGCATGGCTCCATCCCCCACTCATCGCGAGACAGAGGTTTTGCACATATTCTTGCCCAAACGGCTCTGAGGCGAGCGCAGCGATTTGCGCGGACTTTTCAAGGTCGAAAACCTGATCGGTCTCAACCAGGTTCGGATAGATGTCGTGGAACGCGAAATCATCGACCCCGAGGATGCGCCCGCGGAGTTTGAAGTAACGATGCAGCGTCGGCAGCGCCGCATTCACCTCACTGAGCAGCGTATCATAGACCTCGCGTGGAATGTTGTCGTCGGACAAGGCCGCCTCGAGCGCGGATCCATAATTGCGCTGCGACGCGTTAAACACCTGGCGCTGAACGTGGCTGCCAAGCGCTTCACCGAGGGAGCTTTCAAATTGCTGATAGGTCTCAAAATAGGCATTGAAGACATCAATGCGGTCTTGGCGATTTTCCGCTGCTCGGCCCTTCACATAGCCCGCCGCATCCAAGCGCAGCTCTTCGCCAGTGCTAAGTGTGATGGTCGGCCACGGAATGTCTGAATTCTTCAGCTGCGTATAAATGCGTTGCGCGCCGCCTAAGGCCACGCTTGCGGCGGCCATCAAGCTCTCGCCTTCCGGAGACAGCGTGTGCGGCGCTGATCTCAGCGTCTCGCGCAGGCCAAATGCATGCTTTGAAAGGCGTGGTTCTTCAGCAATCCAGGTCTCGATCTGCTTTTCGCCCACCGCCTGTACCATCGGGCTGATCCAGGCCGTTGCCTCGCCATAGGCCGCGAACATGGCTTGCGCTTGGCCGCGACGGGCAAGCTTGTCACCATTTCGCAAGTCCGTATCGGAATCCATAAACGCGTAAGACGACACGCGCAGCGCTTCACGGCCAATATCAGACGTTTGCTCCGACAAGTCTGCCAGCGCTGCGGCGCTTGGCTCAAACGTATCGGCCATCTCACCAATCGGACCGAGCCGTTCGAGCACATCAAGCCGCGCCGCGTCCCAAGCTTCCACATCGGCATAAAGACGCGTCAGATCCCACTCGACCGGTTCGCGCTCAGCTTCCGCCGCCGATGTAGCCTCATCATCCCACATCGGGCCTGGCATCGGATCTGCCGAGGCGATTGGCGCGACAAACGCAAATGCGAGGGCGGCACAAGAAAGTAATTGCTGTTTCATCTGGGAGGCGCTCCTTAAAATTAGGGTCGCCTCATAACAGCATTCTTATCGGTAAACGGAAAGACCTTAATTTCCCTTTTTAGGGGAACGCCTAGTTCACCAAGCCCATTTCGTGGCGATAGCGCCGACGCAGAAGGTCGATCGGCGCGAGCTCTCCGCTCTTGGCTTCTTCATAATGCCAATAGGTCCAACCGTTACACGCCGGCGCCTGTTGCACGAAGGCGCCCATGCGGTGAATGGAGCCTGTGGCCTCGCCCGTGGTCAAGCTTCCGTCCAAACGAATGCGCGCATTGAAACGCTTCTTTGGCGACCAAAGGCGATCGCCTGGTTTCAGCCAGCCATTCTCGATCAGAGCCCCAAACGGTACGCGCGGCAGAGACTTTTTGCCCTTTTCGATTTCGAGCATATCGCCCTCAATCGGCGTGATCGCTTTGAGGCGCGCGCGCGACAGTCTCACATAAGCAGGATCTTGCTCCACACCGACATAGGCTCGGCCGAGCTTCTTCGCGACAGCGGCAGTCGTGCCAGTGCCGGAGAACGGATCCAGGACCACATCGCCCTTCTTCGAAGTCGCGAGCAAAATGCGCTGCAGCAGCGCTTCTGGCTTCTGGGTTGGATGGGCTTTCTTGCCATCATCGCCCTTCAAGCGTTCGCCACCCGCACAGATCGGGATCAACCAATCAGACCGCATCTGCTTGTCTTCATTGAATGCTTTGAGGGCGTCATAATTGAAAGTGACCTTCGACTTCTCCGATTTCCCCGCCCAAATCATGGTTTCATGAGCGTTTTGGAAGCGCGTGCCTTTAAAGTTCGGCATCGGATTAGACTTACGCCAGATCACGTCATTCTGAATCCAGAAGCCTGCATCCTGAAGAACCGTACCGACGCGGAAAATATTATGATACGAACCGATTACCCAGATCGCGCCATCATCTTTGAGAACACGACGGCATTCGCTGAGCCATTGATGGGTGAACAAGTCATACGCATCGAAGCTATCAAACTGATCCCAAGCGTCGGTGACGCCGTCGACAACCGATTGATCGGGACGAGTTAGCCCCCCTCCAAGTTGGAGATTGTAAGGCGGGTCGGCGAAAACCAGATCAACGGAATTGTCTGGAAGGCGCGACAGAACGTCGACACATTCGCCTTCTATAATTGTGTTTTTATTGAGCTCCATGCCCCGTGCTTCCCATCGTCGAATCAGTTGCGAATCAGAAGCAAACCAAATCACCCGGTTCGGGTTATCGATTCGTTACCAGCCGTAAAAACCGATTCGCTTTAATTCATTTCGATATCGAAACTGCACGAGTTCGCGACTGTGGACAAGTCTATGGAATTTGATCGTCCACCGATTTCGCTTGCCTTTCGTGACGCATGCGTCATCTTCCCTGCTATGAGATCATCATCTGATCGTCTTCCGCTGCCGCGGGTGCTTGCATTCGCCAGTGTCGGAATGCCGCTTTCAGCCATTGGCCTGCCAATGGCTGTTTTTGTCGCCCCCATGTACGCCGAACAATTGGGCCTCGGCACCACGTTGGTCGGCCTGGTGTTTATGATCCTTCGCTTTTGGGATCTTGGCACAGATCCTGTCATGGGATGGCTGGTTGATTCAAAGCCCACCAAACATGGCCGCATCAAACACTGGCTGATCGCTAGCGTTCCGGTCCTCATGCTCGGCGCCTTCTTCATGTTTATGCCCATGGGAGAGACGGTTTCTCCGGGATATTTGGTGGTTTGGCTGATCGTGCTTTGGCTCGGCTTCACGATGCTGCAAACGCCGCATCAGTCCTGGGTCCCGATGATCACAACCGTCTATGATGAACGCTCCAGGCTGTTTATGTGGCGAGAGATTATCTCGACGATGACGCTTCTGGCTTTGCTGATCATTCCGACCCTGCTCGCCATCAATTACGGCATAGATCGGCGCGGCCAAGTGATGGTGATGGGGGTGATTTTGATGATCGTGCTCCCGCTAACGGTGACCCTCGCCGTGTTATTTGTGCCCGACCCCGCCCCAGCCAAAGACGCGCCAAAAATGGAGTTCAGTTGGGACGCGATCAAAGTGGCCTTTAAAGACCCCAACATGGTTCGCATCTTAATGGTGGAAGTGCTGGTCGGGATCGCGATTGCGGGCACCGGCGGAACCTTCCTGTTTGCGGCGCAATGGGGATTTGGCGTCACGGCTTTAGCGCCGGTCATTCTCATGGTCTTCTTCATTGCCGGGTTCGCGGCAATGCCCGTCTGGGTCTGGCTCTCTAAACGCACTGAGAAACACCTCGTCTTTATGGGGACCGCGATCTGGTCGATCGTGACCTATCTCGTCTATCTGCCGATGAGTGCGATGGGTGGCGGCGCGATCCCGCTCCTCATCGCCGCCATCGTTTCCGGCCTTGGCTATGGCACGCCGTTTATTTTAGCCCGCTCAATGGTCGCCGATATTATCGAAGCCGAGCAAGCAAAGACGGGCGAAAACCGGTCTGGCATGTACTATTCCCTGATGTCTGGCTCCTACAA
>Ga0256829_1001910_pt1 | contig 16215 bp, 11 predicted proteins | sample 131447metaG_FD_185979 | JGI IMG/M metagenome (GOLD analysis project Ga0256829, IMG submission 185979) | Hydrothermal vent microbial communities from Lau Basin, Pacific Ocean - 131-447 | ecosystem: Environmental > Aquatic > Marine > Hydrothermal vents | place: Pacific Ocean: Lau Basin | collected...
TCCGTAGCGGCGACGGACGCAGGGCGGCCGGGGCCCAAAAGCTTGTCGCGAGACCGAGTCCCTGCGGGACACGGAAGTCCCGCAGGTATCACGAGGGCCGCGACACACTTGCCGGCGTGCGGTGGTGCGAGGCGGATGGGCGACGAAGACGACAAGACTGCAAGTGAGAGTAGCAGGGCGGACCCGGGCAGGGGTGCCGATTCTGTTCGATGTGGGGCCACGGGTCCAGCATCGGTCGGATCTGGTGCACTTAGACGTTCCTGTCTCCAACGAGAAGGGAGTGGCGTGCCGGACAACGTTCTATGGGCGGTCGACCGCGGGTACGCCAACTCGGCTGAGGCGAGAGCGATCACCCTGCATGCGATGCTCTCCGGGCAGACCGTGCGGTATACGGATAGCGCCGGCGAAAGGACCCTGCCCCTGAACACGACCGTCGTCCCGGTGGGGTCAGTCGAATACGTGCGCAGAGTCGCAAAGGATTTGTTCGGGGCGCATCCTCCGGAGATTCCAGACTACCCGCAGCCGTTGCGCCGGTTTCTAGGCCGGGAAGTGCGCCGCATGGCGATCAAAGATGCGCCAGACGGCGCCTTCGTCAAGCCGGTTTCGGCAAAGCGGTTCGACGTGATCCGCTCGTTCGATCACAGGAACCCACCGGACGTACCGCCCGATACGGAATGCTGGGTGTGCGAACCGGTGCGGTTCCGCGAGGAATATCGCATCTACGTGCTCGACCACGAGGCGATCGGGATTGCGCAGTACGACCTCTACAGCAGGGACCACGACCTGTCGCCAGAAGATCTCGACCGGATAGCGGGGATGATCACCTTGTGGGACGAACAGCCGGCCGCATGGGCGCTCGATGTCGGTTTCGTAAGCGGAGGCGACGACCTCTTGCTTGTGGAGACGAACGACGGTTGGGCTACCGGGTACTACCCCGCGGCGATGCCGCCCGGGGCCTACGCGGAGTGGCTGCTGGCGCGCTGGCGGGAGATCTCGCTCGACGCCCGCAGGGTCAGGGCGGGATCTTCCCCTCGGGTGGCGTGATGGAAGACACCGCTCTCCTGCGCCTGGCCGAAAAGACAGCCTGGGCGGAGCAGCCGATTCTTCGGTTCAACGAGGACGCCTTCCGGACCGCGCAGCGATTCGCATCACGCCACTACTGGATCGCCATCGTGGGCGGCATGGGCCGGCTGCCGGGTCCCCCGAACAGGCCCGCGCTGCGAAATGGGCGGTCCCGGGCCCCGCTTGCAGGCGTCAGGGCCCTGTTTTCGGGCGCCGTGCTTGGCGGCCTCCTGGTCGGGGCGCTCGCCCTCCAGCCATACCGCCTCGCCCTGAATGTCACTCCCTCCGAACCCGAAGGGCTGTACCTGACCAAGCGCCTTTCGCCGGATGCGGCCTTGCACCGTGGGGAACTCGTAGTCATGCGGTACGAAGGACCGGCGGTCGCAAGGTACCGGACCGTCGCCCCGTACCCCGCCGGTTCGGAGTTCATCAAGCGCGTGGCTGGGGTCCCCGGGGATTTGCTCTATTCAACCAGCAGGCGCGTCCGACTTGTTCGCTCCGGCGCCGCCGGCGCCGTCATCCTCGGCTTCCGCGTCCCGCGCTCTCCTTCCGGCAAACCGGTGCCGGCCGGCCCCATCTGGGGCGGAGTTCGTATACCCGCCGGCTGGTACTATCTCGCCTCCGATGGATACAAGGATGCATTCGATTCGCGCTATTTTGGCCTTGTGCCGCGCCGCAGGATCATAGCGGAAGCGTGGCCGCTGTTGGTCAGGCGTCGAACGGTCGGCGGAAGAGCGCAGGGTGCCGGGCAGAGATGAGCACGATGCCCGGGTTTGTACCCGCGCGAGAGGCGGACGAGGCCGTTCGTGTACTCGGAACCGATGCGATCACCGGGCTTGAATCGTCGCCGGACGCCCACGTGCACAGCATCGTCACCAGCCCGCCGTACTGGGGGCTTCGCGACTACGGCGTGGCACCCCTGGTGTGGGCCCCGGTCGAATATACCCCGATGCCCGGGGTCGAGCCGATCCGCGTGCCGGGATGGGCGTCCCCGGAAAGGTACGGGCGATGCCGCCATATCTGGGGGGAATGGGAGGAGCGGCACGAGACCCGCGAGCTGACGATCGCGGGGAAGACGCGCACCACGGCCAGGCATTATGGCGCAGACGCAACCCGGCGGTTCGACGGATCGCATCACACCCATCGTCACGGCCAGTTCTGCCGCGTCTGCGGCGCGTGGCGCGGATCTCTCGGGCTCGAACCGTCCCCGGCGCCCTATGTCGGCCACCTCGTGCAGGTGTTCCGGGCCGCCCGCAGGGTGTTGAGCGATTCCGGGACGCTCTGGCTGAATCTCGGCGATCGTTACGCGAGCGACCCGGCCGATGGGCTCAAGCGCAAGGACCTCGTCGGGATCCCATGGCGGGCGGCGTATGCCCTCCAGGCCGACGGTTGGTACCTGCGCTCGGATATCGTTTGGGCGAAGGGCGTGTCGTTCGCCGCCGGGGAGTGCGGTAACACGATGCCGGAGTCGGTGCGTGATCGCCCTGTGAGGGGACACGAATTCATTTTCCAACTCGCCCGCTCCGAGCGGTATTACTACGATCATTATGCTGTCCAGGAAGAGGCCATCGTCAAGCCGCAGCGCCGGCTCACGCAGCGGCATAGCGATCGCGACCGGTCGATGCGTCCGGACAAAGTCTATCGTTACCGGCTGACCGATGAGCCGGTTCGACAACAGGCGCGGCGCAATCTGCGCGACGTCTGGCGCATCAATACGCGACCGTTTCGGGGCGCGCATTTCGCCGTATTCCCTCCCAGTTTGGTGCGGCCGATCCTGCGTGCGGCGACCTCCGCGGGCGGGGTTTGTGCACATTGCGGACGGCCTTATCGGCGGATCACTGAACGAGAGAAGATCGCCGCAGTCCGGCAGTGCTCGAATGATCCCCGGACCGGCGGGGTGCTCCCGGCTCACCGGATGGACCGGGTCGGCATGACCCATAGGGAGCTTTCATTGTGGTTGGCGGCGCACCCGGAACGGTCGGTCGGGTGGACGCCTGGGTGCGGATGCGGGAGCCCCGAGTCGGCGCTGGCGACCGTGCTCGACCCGTTTGCCGGTTCCGGCACGGTGGGACTGGTCGCGCTCGAGGAGGGGGTGCGCGCGATCCTGATCGAGCCGCAGGCCGACTACCGCCGGATCATCCGGGCGCGGCTTGGCGCGACCGGGAAGTGCCGCCCGTGAGCGGCGCCAGGGTCATCACCGGCGACTGTTCCACCGTCCTCGACGGGCTTGCGCCCGATTCGATCGGCGCGGTGGTGACCGACCCGCCGTACGGGCTCGGGAAACCGCCGCGTCCTGAATCCGTCCTGCGGGCGTGGCTCGACGATAAGCCGATCGCGCTGTCCGGCGGCGGTTTCATGGGAGCGCAATGGGATTCGTTCGTGCCGCCGCCGGGATTGTGGCGCAAAGTGTTGCGGGTGCTGAAGCCCGGGGCGCATGCGGCCGTATTCGCATCGCCGCGGACAATGGATTGGACGATGCTCTCGTTGCGGATCGCGGGATTCGAAATCCGCGACACGTTGATGTGGATCTATGGCAGCGGGATGCCGAAATCGATGGACGCGTCGAAGGCGATCGACAAGTATTTGGGCAAGGCCCGTCCGGTGGTCGGGGTCGCGGCGGATTTTGCGCGCGACGGGGCGCGGCGCAAAACCGACGGCTCGCACCGCCGTCCTCACGCCCCCCAGGGTGGACATGGGTTCGGTGATCGCTGGTCGGCCCCGGTCACCGCACCCGGGTGCGAGCAGTCGCGACAATGGGCCGGCTGGGGAACGGGGCTCAAGCCCGCGTTCGAGCCGATCATTCTTGCGCGCAAGCCGCTGGACGGGCCGGTGTCGCGCAACCTGCTGACCCATGGGGTCGGCGCGGTCAACATCGACGCTTGCCGGGTGCCGGTGGCGGAGGACGGCGGTCGCCCGTTGCGCGAGATCACCCCGAAAGCGCAGGCAAACGGATCGGTCTATGTCGGACGGCAGCGGCCTGGGAGCGGATTCGATGGGGGAAGCCGTGCGGCCGGAAGCACGACGATCGGGCGCTGGCCGGCGAACGTGCTGCATGACGGAAGTGACGAGGTTCTCGATCTATTCCCGAACGCCCCGGGGCAGCAAGGCGCGCTTACTGGGGCGGAGCCAAGCTGCAAAATGGGCCGCGCAAATTGTTATGGAATGATGGACCGGAGGCATGCGGCGCGCCCGAGGAAAGACAGCGGGTCAGCGGCCCGGTTTTTCTATTGCGCGAAAGCGTCGCGCGCAGAGCGCACGGAAAACGGCGCCGTCGATAACCGCCATCCCACCGTGAAACCGGTGGAATTGATGCGCTGGCTCGTGCGGCTGATCGCCCCGCCCGGGGAAACCGTCCTGGATCCGTTCGCCGGCAGCGGCAGCACCGGAAAGGCGTGCAGCCTCGAATCGTTGGATTTCATCGGCATCGAGCTGGATGAAAAGTGGGCGCGGGTTGCGCGGGCACGAATATGCGCGGGCGCCGGTGCCCGGAGGAGATGACGCCCGGCCGCCGCGCGGGGCTTCTGCGGGAAGGGGCCGGCCGGGGCGTGGCGAGCATGTGATCGCCGCCCGGGCCGGTGGCGTGTCTGAATCGGGAGGGCGGCAGCCATGGCCGTGGATCTGATCGATGCCGATCTTGAACGTATCAGGACCTGGCCCTTCGAGCCCGGCGCGCACTGGAAACCGCTGATCGATTTTGTGCGCCCGCGCTGGGCGTACGCGGACTGCGGGTACTGGATCGAGCGCGACGGCCTGGTGTACGCCGCGACTGCGGGATGGTCCGAAAACGAGGAACTCCTGCAGGCCATGCGGGCGAACGGGCTGTTCTGGGGGATGTGCTTCGTAGTGTCCGCCGGATCGATCGTGCTTCTGGATGCGCTGGCGCCGGCCGGCAACCGGGACGCGGCGCGCGCGCAACGCGCCGTGATGGCCCTCTGCAGGCTTGCGGTGGAGGATCCGGGAAGCCCTATATTCGAGCAGATTGCGGATTGTTAAGAACCGGCCCCCTGTTGATATGGGGGCCGGTGGAATCACATCTGTTGTCGTTCGTCGTGGTCCCTGGCTCGGAATCCTTGCGGAATCCTCCGCCCCGCCGGTCCGGTGGTTGATGTCACTTGCCATTGCGGTGTCCTCCAACGGCCTCGAGCGCCGCCCGGTAGGCGTCGTCGAGATCCGACCAGTTCACCGGCCCGCCGTCCTTCTCGCCGGCTTCATAGGCGGCGACCAGCAGGTTCGCGGCCCGGAAGGCGGCCTTGCGCATGCGCTCGGCCAACACGCAGGCGCCCGGTTCCGGCCACGGTGCGTCGTCCGGGAACTCGGCGACCACTTTGAACACCAACGGTGTTCCGGCATCGTCGTTTTCCTCGAACTCGTCGTACAGCAAAGGGAGATCGAAGGAATCCTCCCAGAGGAGGCCGTCGTCGAACAGCAATTCCGCCACCTTTTCCGCAGCGGATGCGCTCCGGGCCTTAATCCCTACACGTACCACGTGCGTGTAGGGTAACTCGTACTCTACGACGTACTTCATTTTCGCCTCCTTTAGGCCCCCAAGTGGGCCTTCTCGGAGGTCACTAGGTGCACGGCGGTTATTCGGGTTTAGGCGACGCGCCCTTGTCGTGCCCTGATTTCCTAATCACAGCCGGTCTCCAACCGCCCAATTTTCCGCCGCACCTAGTACCCGACGAGAGCCGGGCGCCGCACGGCGTCCGGGTTTGTGGGATTCGGGGAGAGGTGCATGGTCGCTGTTTCCAAAGCCGGCGGGACCGCGCCGGGTGCTTTTTCCTGCCGAGACGGTGCCGCCGGGTGCCGGGAACCGGAGTGGGTCCGGGCCGGCGAAGGGCGCAGGGTGGCGTTCGCAGGCCGCGTCGAGCGGGTGATCTACACGAGCGGCGAGGCCGACGGCTACACGGTGTTCCTGCTCGCGGACCCGTCCTCCGCCAGCGAGATCACAGCCGCCGGGCCGAGCACGACCGAACTCAGGCCCGGCCAGGAAGTCGAGGGCGAAGGGAGGATCGTGCAGCACCAGAGGTACGGGCGGCAGATCCGCGTCGAGTGGGCCGCCCCGCGCGTGCCGGATGATCCCGCCGGATTCCGGCAGTTCCTCTACGCGGGCGTGCTGCCGTGGGTGGGTCGGCACACCGCCGACCGCCTGATCGAGCATTTCGGTGACGGACTCGCCGACATCCTCGATCAAGCGCCGGAACGGCTGCTGGAGGTCGGCGGGATCGGCGAGACCAAGCTTGCCGCGATCCGCGAGGCATGGGGAGAGCTTCGTGCGCTGCGGTCCATCGTCGCGTTTCTCAACGAGGCTGGCATCGGCCCGGTGTTCGCGCTCAAGGTGTGGGACCGGTTCGGGCCGCAGGCCGCCGTACGGCTGCGGAACGACCCGTATCTCCTGACCGGCATCCGCGGGCTCGGGTTTCTGCGCGTCGACAAGGCGGCTCTCAAGCTCGGCATTGAGCCTGACTCGCCGAAACGCCTGAGAGCCGCCCTGCTGTGGGCGGCCAGAGAGCAGGAATCCGCAGGGCATGTCGTGACCCGCGTGCGGGATCTCATCGGCCGCGCGGCCGGTTTGACCGGACTGGAGCCAACCGTTTTCCGCGACGTGTTCGAGCAGGCGGTCGAATCCCGCGACCTCGCCGTTCGCACCGACACGGAATCCTCTGGAGCCGGCCGCTCAGGATCAGTCGCCGCGGATCCAGACGCGTGGGTCGGACGGGCGCAGACGGTGGTTGCCGAAGAAATGGCCGCGAATCACACGAACCGGCGCCTGCTTTTCGCGGAAACCAGCGAAGACTTCGTCCAGGCCGGTACCGATATCTCGACCGCCGGCAGGGTGCGCCTCGACGAGAACCAGCAGGCCGCAGTCCGCTCCGCCCTGCAACACCGGATGTCGGTCATTACCGGCGGGCCTGGAACCGGAAAGACCACCATCTTGCGCGCCGTGGTCGAGGCGGCGGCTGCGGATGGGCAGCGCATTCTGCTCTGCGCCCCGACGGGGCGCGCGGCCCGGCGCCTGGCGGATCTGGCCGGCCGGCAGGCGTATACCGTCCACCGGTTGCTCGGGCAGGCGGAGCGGGACGGAGGCGATTCCTTCATCGACTGTTCCCTGATGATCATCGACGAGGCGTCGATGGTCGACGTGCCGCTCCTCGAGCGCCTGCTCAGACGCCTGTCGGGCGACGCGCGCCTCGTCATCGTCGGGGACGCCGACCAGTTGCCGTCGGTCGGGCCGGGTGCCTGCTTGCGTGACCTCATCGCTGGAGGGGTGCCGGCCACACGGCTCACCCGGATCTATCGCCAGGACGAGTCTTCCGGAATCGCGCTCGCCGCCCGGGCGGTTCTCGACGGGCGCATGCCGCAGGCCGGCGGCGGGGTACGGTTCGTGGAGCAGCGGCGTACCGGCGATACGCAGGAGATCGTCGAAGCCGCGCTCGCGGCCGTGCGCCGATTCGGCGAGGACGGCGTCCAGGTCCTCTCGCCGATGAACAAAGGCGCTGCCGGGGTGCATGAGATCAACCGCGCCTTGCGCGATCGGTTGCGCGGCAAGGATACGGAGGACTCCCTGTGGGGGTTGTGTGTGGGGGATCGTGTGATCCACACCGTCAACGACTACCGGCTCGACGTGATGAACGGCGAGATCGGAAAGGTGGTCGATATCGATCCGGACGCATGGGCAGAGGATACCGGGCCGGATACGTGGGACGAGGAGGACGAGGCCCAGGATCGCGGGCAGTCCACAACGGCGCGGCGCGGGATCGTGCGGGTTCGGTATCCGGACCGCGTCGTCGAGTACAGCCGCCGCGCGAGGGAGAAGCTGATCCACGCCTACGCGATCAGCGTGCACCGCAGCCAAGGAGGACAATTTCCGTGCGTAGTGCTCGCGCTGTCCATGCGGCACTACCCGATGCTCGAGCGCACCCTGCTCTACACAGCCATCTCCCGCGCCGAGTCGGAGCTGGTGATCGTCGGGGAGCGGCGAGCCTTGAAAAAGGCTGTGACCACGGCGACGAGCATCAGCCGCAGGACCCGGCTCGGAGCGATTCTCTCGGGCGGTTTTGGGATTTGATCGGCCTGCCTCTAATTTCACGCTGCACCTAGTATAGATCGGGAGCACAATGTAAGGCCGCCTTGGAACCCGGCCTCCCCACTTCCCCTGTCGGGCGCCCGATCCCGCCTTTCGGTCCGCGCGGCAGGGGCTTTTTGCGCCCTGATACGGCGCAGGCGCGGCGCTCGGATCTCTTCCCTCCGAGAGGGTGGTCCCCAATCCACGCCCGCACCTAGTGACCCCCCGAGAGGGCCCACTTGGGGGCCTTGAAGGAGGCGAAAATGCAGATCCAGAATTTGCCGGGCGATACCGCCCGGCCGGATCGCGAGAACATCGTTCTCGTGGTTCGAGGGTACGAGGAGAGAGACGGAGGACGGGTCGGCGTCAGGGGCGTCAACCCCACGACCCGGAGGGAGGAGACGGTGGTTCTCACCGCCTCCGGGCCGGAGGCGGAGAACCCGCGCCGGCCGGCCCTTGAGAAACTCAGGGGCGGCTATCGGGCCCAGAGGCGGCTCCTCCGGCTCGAGGAGGGAGGAGTAATCGCCTTCTCCCGTGCGGCACGGGGGGCCGACGGGGTCTACGAGGCCCCGTGGCCTGAGGTCCTGGCCTACGACCGGGAGAGCGCCAAGGCGACTCTTTCCCGGTTCGAGTTCGGTCTCGTCGTCATGTTCGACGACCCGAAGCCTGACCGGTCGCCCGGCGACCTGTTCGCGTTCCACCCGGAGCGCGGATTTGTCGCCTCCACCCCGGACGAAGTGGAGGCCGGCGTTGCCGGTTACCTCGGCGGCGAGGGTGTGCGTGGGCAGACGCTTCTCGTGCGGATGCATCAGGAGGGCCGCCCGCCGCGCTCTGGGCACATGCCCAGAGCGCTCGTCACCAAGGAAGGCGATCGGTGGCGCCCGATGACCGCCGAGGAGGCGGCCTCCTGGGCACGCGCCTGCGCGGTCCGGCTGGCCGAAGCGGACGGGGACGGGCACCGCTTCTCGGTCCTGCCGGTCCGCACCTGGCGGTTGAGCAAGATGCTCGACCGCGAGAAGGTGCAGGTCCCGGCACTGGCGTTTTACACGGAGGGAGACGTAGGTCAACGCGCATACGGTGCGCGTGTGACCTACGTGAAATTCTCCGGGGGCGCCGGAGACGAGGAGTGTGTCGGCGAGCGATTCGTCAACGCGTTCTTCGTCGAGGGGCCGTACGGGCAGCGTGGCGGGATCGACCCGGACACGCTTCCGGTCCCCGGCCAGTAAGTACTTCGAGCCCCCTCCTCCGAGGGGGCTTTTCTAATTTTCCGCTGCACCTAGTGTCAGGCAGGAGGCCGACCGCCGGCTGTTCCGTGAGCGGGCAGGCTGAAAGGCTGCAGCAATGCCAGCTCCGCGGCTTGGTGGCGGAGACAAAGCGAGACGGAAGCCGGGTTCGACGGGCGTCAAAGGGGCGTGAGATGGCAAGAAAGGCCGCAGGCGGACGCGGCGGGCGAAGCGTCAAGACCCTCGTCATCGTCGAATCGCCATCCAAGGCGAAGCACATCCAGCATATTCTCGGCTCAGGTTATACCGTGGCCGCGAGTATGGGGCACGTCCGGGACCTGCCGGCGAAGCGCATGGGAATCGCCCCGCCGCGCTTCGACCTGGAGTACGAGACCACCAGTAAAGGCTCCGCGGTGCTCAGGCGGTTGCGGCAGCTCGTGAAGACGGCCGGCGCCTATGTGCTCGCCACCGACCCGGACCGCGAAGGCGAGGCGATCGCCTGGCACCTCAAAGCCGCGCTGCGGCTGCCGGATTCGAGGACGCGGCGCGTGACCTATCACGCCGTGACCGAGGCCGCCGTGCGCGAGGCGTTCGGCAAACCCCGCGGGATCGATATGAATCTCGTGCGTGCCCAGGAGGCCCGCCGCGGGCTCGACCGGCTCGTGGGCTACACCCTGTCCGGCGCGGTATCCGATGCGGTGCACGAGCGCGCCTCGGTCGGCCGCGTCCAGACCCCGGCGCTGCGCCTGGTGGTCGAGCGCGAACGCGAGCGCAGGGCCTTCCGGAGCACCCTCCATTTCGGGGCCCGCCTCTTTTTCGACGGTTTTGCGGCTGACTGGGACACGAAACCGCATCTCGGGCCGGGCGAGAAGTATCTGCTCGATCGCGCCTTGGCGGAACGGGCCGCGGCGGTACGGCGGGTACGGGTAGCGGAGGCCGAGCGCAAGACCCGGGTGCGCGGCGCGCCGCCTCCGCACACCACCTCCACCCTCCTGCAGGAGGCGGCGAAGGCCGGCATCCCCGGCACCCGGGCGATGGCGGCGGCCCAGGCATTGTTCGAGGCGGGGCGTATCACTTACCACCGCACCGATTCGGTCCACATCGAGCCGGAGGCCGTTGCGGCGATCCGCGACTATGCCGCCGAACGCGGCTATGCCGTCCCGGAACGTCCTAACGTCCACAAGACCCGCTCGGCCGCCGCGCAAGAGGCGCACGAGGCGATCCGCCCGACCGATATCCGCCTGGAAACCGCCGGGGATGGAGGGGACGTTTCGCGCCTGTACACCATGATCCGTCGCCGCGCGCTGGCCTCGCAGCTCGCTCCGGAACGGGCCGAGGTCCTCGAGGCGGTACTCGTCTCCGAGGAACCCGGCGATCTCGCAGGGTTCCGCTACAAAACGAGCACGGTACGTGTCCTGGAACCGGGGTTCGCCGTGCTCTACCCGCGGCCGGACACCGCCGGCGCCGCCCGTGAACCGCTGCGGGAAGGCGAACGACTGGCCGCAAAAAGCGGCAAGGTACGGCCGCTTTGTACCGAGCCGCCGCCGCGCTATACCGAGGCGTCCCTTATCAAGGCGCTCGAGCGGCGCGGGATCGGGCGGCCGTCCACCTGGGCCTCGATCCTCGATACCTTGCGCCGCCGCCGGTATATCGAGCCGGTACCCGGCAGCAAGCCGGCGTCAAGCGAAAAACCGGCTTCCTGCAACGTCAAGCCGCAGGCCAGGCGAGCCGCCGCCGGACTCGACCTCGCCCCCACCCCGCTCGGCGAACGGCTGATCGATGCGGTGTCCGAAACCGCGTTCGCGGCTTACGACTACACCGCAGAGATGGAGAAGCGTCTCGACCTGATTGCTTGCGGGAAGGCGGCATTCGTTCAGGTCATGGCCGATGGGTACGCGGAGATCCGGCGTGATCTGGCGCGGATCGCTGTTGCAGGACGCGGGTCGATTTGAAGCAAATCAATTCGACCCGCGTCCTGTTGCACACTACTTGTCGAAGAATTCGAGATGCCGTCTCTTCAATTCCTTGGCGTTGATGCTGCGCCTATGCTCGAAATCCTCCAGGCTGACGCCGCCTTCGTTAAGCCGCGCCAGGATTGATGATCCGCGCTCGAACCCTTCGGCGCGCGCATACTCCCCGAATTGCTGCACTCGTTTCACCGTTTCGCGGAACGGTTCGCAGAGATACTCCGGCAGCATCGGCCGCCCGCTTTCGTCCCGCGGGAGTACCTCGAGCAGCGGCGCAAAGACCTTCTGGATGACATCGCCGTCCCTGGCCTCGTATGCCAGGCCAAGGCGGGCCGTCCTCCACTGCTCCACCTGGTGCAGCGCCTCCTCCAGCTTGTCGTACTTCAAAATCTTCTCCCGGCACTCAAAGCACACCACATCTGCGGAATAGAACCGGCTGCGGGTTCGGCAGACCGGGCACTCTCTCACCCTTGGTATCGCCATCTGGCACCTCCGCCTCTCAACGGACCTCCGCAGGCCCTCTCGGAGGACACTAGGTGCCGACGGAAATTGAAACGTCACGTACGGCGGCCAGTCCCGGTCCCGAAGACCGCCGCCCTAATTCCGTGTCGCACCTAGTGAGTAAGGCAGGAGCATCCCCCGCCAGGGAGAGGAGCGAAAGATGCGCGTCAACCGCCGTATGCTGACCGCCCTGCTGGGCGCAGGAATCGCTGCGGTCCTGGTGCCGACGGCATGGGCCGCCACCTGCCAGTTCCGAGTTCCGGTGTACGGAGTTCCGGCGCCGGCTACCGCTTCTTCGTGTGTCTCCGGGTCTTCGACCGTAACCGGAAATCAGGCGTGGACGGTCACCGTTCCGGCTGATTGCACCACTGTTACGATCACCGCCGTCGGCGGCGGAGGCGGCGGCAGTGCAGGCGCTTCCGGGGGCCCCGGGGGGAAATTGGTTCTGGTTCTCAAAAACGCCAGCGGAAACTCGTTGACGTTCGGGGTCCCGAGGCAGGGGGGTTACGGGGGTGGGCAGCCCGGCACCGGGCATACGGCAGGCACCCGGGGGTGGCCTGCATTCCTGGCAATCAGGAATGGTTTCGCGCCGCCAGGCCCGCTTTCGATACCATGGCTGCCTCTGGTCACCGGAGGGGAAGGCGGCGGGGCCGGAGGCGCCGGGCCGTCCGGAGGCGCCCCTGGTAACGGCGGGCCTGGCGGCGCCGATTCGGCGGCGTCTTACAGCGGGTCGCCTTGTGGGCGTTATGGTTGCGGCGGATCGGTCGCCGTTTCCACTGTAGCGAACTGGGGGTATGCGAACGGGAATACCAGCTATCGATATGCGGGGTACGCGGTCGTGAATGGCGTAGACGTATTCGACGGCGGTGATCGCGCCGATTTCGACAGCACCGGCGGTGTCGGCGGCTCCGGATACCCCTACGGTTCCGGCGGCGGATCCGGGATGCCGTTCATCGTGACAGCCGAGCCACCGTCCATCGTGACGATCTCGTCCGTCTCGACCACGATCGGCGGAGGGGCGCCCGGCGGCGGAATCGGGCAGGCTGGCGGGCCGGCGTCCGTCACGATTTCCTGGGGACCGTGACCGTGAGCGGGTCCGTTTTGCGCAAGACGGCGGCGATACTGGCGCTTCTGGCGGCGCCGGCGATGGCGGTCGCCGCCACCGTCAATCCGTTCGGCGGCAACGCCTGGCCGATCTATGCGTTCGCCAACGGCAACGTGCTCTACAACCTGCTCTACGCCGCCAAGGGGCTCGTGGCCTCCTCGGGGTATTGGGACCTGATCATGCTTACGGCGATGGTCGCCCTGCTGCCGATCGGCTACGCCGCGGCCCACAACCACTCGAAGTCGAGGGGCGTGCTCGGGCTGTTCGTCGGACTGTCCGCGATCACCATCATCGGCGTGAAATCGACGGCCGACGCCGTCATCATCGACCCGGTCTCCGGCTACACCAACGCGATCGACGGCGCCCCGGCCCTCGTGGTCCTGCCCGAGTCCATCATCTCCTCTATCGGACACGAGGCGTCCGAGCTGATCGAGCAGTTCTTCTCGACCCCGAACAATCTCCAGGTCGCCCACGGCGGGGGGTTCGATCTGGCGAATTCGCTCGTACAGGACTCCACGACCGTGCAGGTCACCGATCCGCTCGCCAGGTCCACGCTCGCGGCCTTCGCGCACAACTGCATCATGCCGGGCATCGCCTCCGGGCGCCTGTCCTCCTACACCCTGGTGACCTCCACGAAGCTGTGGGGGGCGGGCGGCACGCTCGCGAACGTCCCTCAGTCTCCGCTCACGCCGGTCTATACCGCCCAAGACGCCTACGGGGCGATGCTTCCCTGCGGGCCGAAGGGCGTAGCAAGCGACCAGGGCGCCTACGTCGTCTACAACGGCACGCAGTACCGCGACGCCTACGACTACCTCTCGGCCTATTTCAAGGGCGAGGCCCCGAAGTGGCTGGCGCAGAGCGCGGCCACGTTCTCCACCACCTCCGCCTACTCCTGGCTCTCCAGCACGCTCGCCTCCGCCCAGACCTTCTTGTTCGGCGGGGCGCTGACCCAGACCACCGGCGAGTCCATCGAGCAGGCCGCGACGATCAACGCGCTGCGCCCGGCGCTCAACGCCGCGGCGGTGGCCGCGGGCCAGTCCCAGGCGGTCACGGCGCTCGCCGTCTCTCAGGGCGAGCAATCGCAGGTCTCCTCCTGGGCCACCGCGGCGCTCATTTTCCGCGACCTATCGGGCTATCTCTACTCGGTCCTCCAGGCATTCGTGATGGCCCTGCTCCCGATCATCACGGTCGCGTTGTTCATCCCCGGGGCCGGGCACAGGATCGCGCTCACCACCGTCCAGGTGCTCTTCTGGCTCGCGCTCTGGGAGCCCACGCTCTCGATCGTGGATTACATCGTCGATCTCTACTCCCAGGGCACCCTCGGGCCGGTCGTCGGGCAGACCGGCGGGTATTCGATGATGAACCTCGGCGTGATCTCCACGCAGACCTCGCACCTGATGCTCGCGGCCTCCTTCATCGCCTCGATGGTCCCGCTCATCACCTGGGGGCTGGTCAAGGGCGGGTTCGCCTTCACCGAGTTCCTCACGCACGGCATGGGCAACGCCCTCGCCGCCCAGGCCGGCGCCATGGCCGCGACCGGCAACGTGTCGCTGGGACAGAAGAGCTTCGACAACACCTCGATCGACCAGGAAATGTTGATGTTCAAGGAGTCCGCCGGCACCGGCGAGGCGCTGGTCTCCCAGGCCGGTGTGGACGCGACGCGCCAGGTCAACATCGGCGGCACCGCCGCCACCGTCGCCGGGCAGAACCTCTCCAACCTCGTCTCCGCCCGGGTCGGGCGCGACACGCGGCGCGCCGAGACGATCGCGCACAACGCCTCGCAGACGGCCAGCGAGGATTCGAGTCGCGCGTATACCCAGGGGATGGTCGCCGCGACCAACGTCCTCTCCAGCCTGAAGCGATCGGACAGCTTCGGCGGACGAAAGTCGCTCGCGCATGCGCAGGACCTCAAGCGCTCGGCCGAACACGCGATCGCGTCGGGGCTGCTCCTGGAGGCCGGCGACAGCACGAAAGTGAACCAGTCGTTGGAACGAATGGCGCGGGCCAACATCGACGCCGGCGCCGTCGTCGGCGCCATGGCGGGTATACCGGGCAAGGGTGCCGAGGTCGCGGGCAAGGTCCGGGCCGCGGAGGAGAAGTACAAGCAGGAACACGGCGGCAAGCCGATGACGAGCGCGCAGATTTACGGCGCGTTGAAAGGAGCGCTCGACTCGTCCTCCGACGCCAAGCGGAGCCGGTCCGGCAAAGAGGACGACTCGACGCGCACTGGCGCGGATCTCGTCACCAAGGCGGACGAGGCGCGGGATTTCGCGCACTCGCTCGCTCAGCTCTCCGATTACGCGCAGGGGTTCAACCGCAACGACGCCGAGAGCCTGAAACACGCCGCGGGGCTCGCGCTCTCGGCCGCCACGTCCTACCAGACTGCGGCGAGCGCGAGCGAGGTCGCCGAAAAGGGGCACACGCTTTCAGCCAACCTCGGGTTCGTCGATACCGCGGAGGCGCTCACCGCCGTCCGGGCCATGGAGCGGCAGCTGCACGCCCTGCCCGACCCGGCGGCCGGGCCCGCCGGGGCCCCTTCCGGTTACGGGAAAACGCAGGAAGCGGCCGGGACCGACCTCGCGGCGCTGCGCGCACGCGTGAACGCCGCCGGCCGCCGCGGCGCCGAGGCGGCTGCGGCGGCGATGCCGGAAGTACGGAAAAGCGCGGCTCAGGCCAGGAGCGAAACCTCAAAAGTGCCCGAAAAAATCGCCTCCCGCAAAGACGACCTGTGGGGCGGAGTCGGGCATCTCGAACGGCAGATCAACGACACTGCCGGCAAGGCCCGCAGTCGATTCCACGAGGAGACAGGCAAGACGCGGACTGGATATGGCGAAGTCCAGTCGAAGTCCAACGCCCGGTTGCATGCCGATGGAGACCACATAAAGCACTGGATCCCGACGCTCGGAAAGTATGATTTCGCGCCCGTGCACGGGGACCATCATCTTCTCAGAGACCAGGTTGGGTTCGCCGCCGGTGTGGCCGCGGCCGGAAAACTGCTGGACTCGAAGGTCGGGCACGTGGTGACGGGGGCGGCGTTGCTCGGCTACGCCGCCTGGAAGAGCGTCGATCTTGGGGCGAAGGAGTTGGTGGACCATTTCTACCCTCCGCCGGCACCGCCGGCCGGTGCCCCGATGGTTCCGCAGGCGAATCCGCCAGCGGAACCATCGGGGCACCGGCCGGCGGATTCGCCTGCGGTCAGGCAGGCGCTGGAGATGGTCGCGGACTGGGGGCCTGGGGGTACTCCGTCCGAGACACCTGCCGCCGTCCCGAACGCGCCAAGCCTGACGGAGGGTC
>Ga0256829_1001911_pt1 | contig 16215 bp, 12 predicted proteins | sample 131447metaG_FD_185979 | JGI IMG/M metagenome (GOLD analysis project Ga0256829, IMG submission 185979) | Hydrothermal vent microbial communities from Lau Basin, Pacific Ocean - 131-447 | ecosystem: Environmental > Aquatic > Marine > Hydrothermal vents | place: Pacific Ocean: Lau Basin | collected...
GTTTTCTCAGAGGGGCGTCATGGAAGCACTTTTTTCTCAAATACGAGGAGTCGAACAGGCTGCACAAACGGATGCTTGAAGTTTCCCGTCTGCAGCAGGAGAGTGAAACCTACCGTGATGCTCTCTACCGTCTTCAGACAAACGATGTTTTCTGGCACGGGATTTTCGGAGGGCTCTACCTGCCCAATCTGCGGGACAATGCCTACCGCTATCTTTGTGAGTGCGAGAACCTTCGTTACGGCAACTGCCCCAAAGCCATTGAAATAAGCGATACCAATATGGACGGATTTGAAGAACTAAAGGTGGTCACCAATGCGTTGATCACCCGTTTTGACAGCAGATACGGCGGTCAGATGGTGGAGATGCTGCTTCGGGACAGGTCTTTCAATCTGCAAAACACACTGACACGCCGAAAGGAAGCCTACCATAAGGAACTTCTTGAGAGCAGCGACACCCCCGTGCATAACACCGATGAGAAAGAGGGGATCGCAACCATTCACACTCGCCGGGCAGAGAAAGAGAGCCAGCTTGTTGAGGCTTTACATGTCGACTGGTATCTTAAAAACTCTTTCATTGACCATATTAGTGACACTACGATGACACTGGAGAACTTTCGTGACTGTAGCTTCAAAGAGTATGGTGATTTTGCCGATCAGCCTTTTACATACAGTGTTGAAGAAGGGCACATGCTGTTTCAGCGTAATGGGGGCATTTACGCGGAAAAGAAAATACCTGCACGTCTTGAGAAGACCTATGTGTGTGAAGAGAGTATCATCGGCTTTTCTGTCAATCTTGAAACCGAAGCGGAAGCATCCTATCTCTACGGGCTGGAGTGCAATCTTCATTTTGCCAGTCTGGAGCACCTCTTTTTGAATGAAATACGTGCTGACAAAGCAATATCGCTTGAAGATATAGAAACATTTTCCATGAGAGACAGCTATACGCACAAACAGCTTATTTGGCAGTGCGACACACCTTTTTCTTTGTTGGCGACACCTCTGTGTACGGTTTCAAAAAGTGAAAAGGGATTCGATCTGACAGTACAGGGTATCAGCTTTATTCTTCTTTTCCCTTTCTGTCATAAACTCTCCATATCGGGGAACCTGGAGGTACATGATGTCTGAAATACGGTATGATCCGCTTCATGATCTCTATACGGTCATTGCCCCAGACAGGCTTACACGCTCGAACCTCTTTCCTGTTCATGATGAAAAACTGGACGAGCCGGCACATTGTCCGTTCTGTGCCGGCCATGAATCCATGACGCCGGCAGAGATATTCTCGATAAAAGATGACAAGGGAAGATGGCTGACACGGGTAATTCCCAATCTGTACAAAGCGCTTGCCATAGAGAACAGTGACCGTAGAAAAGAGGAGGGGATCTATGACAGAATAGACGGTTTTGGTGCCCATGAAATCATTGTAGATACCCCTCAGCATCTGATTACATTCGATGCGCTTGATGAGAAACAGATGACATTGTGGCTGCAAACCATTCAGGCACGAGTGAATGACCTTTGCAAAGACAGCCGTCTGGTCTACCTGAGTATTTTCAAAAATCAGGGAAAGCATGCTGGTTCGACACTTCCCCATGTCCACACACAGCTTATCGGTATGCCGGTGGTTCCGACCAAAACACTTCATATTATGGAGTATCTTTACAGACATTACAGGGAACATGGGAGAAGCCTTTTTCAAGACATTGTGGACTATGAGCTGGAGCAGGGCAGCCGTATAGTGGCAGAGAGTGGCCATTTTATTGCCTACTGCCCCTACGGAAGCCAATTTGCCTTTGAAGTCATACTGATGCCCAAAACAGCAATAGGTGACATGGGTACCTGTCCCAAACCTCTTCTGGAAGAAGCAGCACAGCTTCTGCATAAAGTCCTCGGCACATTAAGAAGAGAGCTGAAAGAGTTTGACTATAATATCTATATACAAAATCCGCCTTTGCAGAAAACGTATGAGACAGAAGATTTTTTTGGGGATATCCATGCTTTTTACCGTTGGTATCTGCGTATTATTCCCCGGCTTTACCAGACAGGAGGCTTTGAATTGCAGAACAATATGACGATTAATCCGCTGCCGCCGGAAAAAGCGGCGGGACTGCTACGATGAAAGTACTCTTTGTCAGCAGCGAAATGTTTCCCTACTCAAAAAGCGGCGGGTTGGGAGATGTTGCGCATTCTCTCCCTTTGGCACTTCAAAAATACTGTGAAGTTGTTACGTTAACACCGCTGTACCGCTTTGTTGACAGAAAACCGCTGCAACTGCACCCGATTGGTGCTGCCCATACGCTGAAAGCAGGGGGTAAAACGTATACATACAGTATCATGTGGGAAGAGAAACACGGCACACTTTTTATCGAAAATGACCTGCTCTGTCAAAGCGATGTGTTGTACGGCATGGAGAACGATGCCCTGCGTTTCGGTCTCTTCTCCCATATTGCCGCCGATGTTGCAAAAAGGATCGAAGCCGATATTGTCCACTTGAACGACTGGCATACTGCATTGACACCGCTCTTTTTGAAAAAAAGCCGTATCCCCACCGTGTTTACCATCCACAACCTTGCCTATCAGGGAATTTTTGGGAAAGAAGTGCTGCAGCCGCTTGGTATTGAGAAACGCTATTTTACCATGGAGGGAGTGGAGTTTTTCGGAAAAGTGAACTTCATGAAAGCGGGTATTGCCTACAGTGACACTGTCACGACGGTCAGCCCTACCTATGCCAAAGAGATTTTAACGCCGGAATTTGGCTGTGGGCTCGACGGTTTTTTGAAAAAGCACAGCCAAAAACTGATAGGCATACTCAACGGTATCGATACACGCTTTTTCGACCCCGCACATGACAATGCCCTTGCTCTCAACTATACAGCGGCACATCCGGAAGTGAAAGCCGAAAACAAAAAAGCGCTTTTTGGAAAACTTACTCTTACTGATTGGGAACAGCCCCTGTTCGTATTTATTGGCAGACTGGTGGAACAAAAAGGGCTTTCACTCATACGTGGTATGCTGGAGAAGCTTTCCGGGGAGACACTGACCTTCATCATGCTGGGGGAGGGAGATGCCGAAACCGAAGCAGAGTTCAGGAAACTTTCAAAGCGTTACCTGCACTTTCATTACATTCAGGGGTATGACGAAGCCTTGTCGCACCAACTCTATGCGGCTGCCGATTTTCTGTTAATGCCCTCGCGTTTTGAACCCTGCGGACTCAACCAGATGATTGCGGCAAGATACGGCGCAATTCCCATTGTACACAGTACCGGCGGGTTGAAAGACAGTGTCTTTGAAGCACACAAACAATGCATCGAAGGTATTGTTTTTGAAGACTACAGCGTACAGGCATTGCTTCATGCCGTACAAAGAGCGATGCACCGTTACGCCGACAGGGCAGCATTCCTGCAAACGGTACAGTTTGATATGCAATGCGATGTCTCTTTCGATAAAAGTGCCAAAACCTACGCTGCGCTTTATAGGAAGATGCTATGAGCAAACTTGTCATCGATATAGGCGGTACCTGGCTGCGTAGTGAACTCATTGCAGAGGGGAGAGTGCCTGTGCAGGAGAAAATACCCAGCCATTCGGTTTTGCTTGAGACCTATGTTGAGTCGATGCTGCAGACCCACCCCGACATTGCCGAAGTGTCCATCTCTTTTGCGGGTCAGGTCGATAACGGCACCATTGTCTCTGCGCCGAATATTGTCGTTAAGGAATACAATATTAAAAAATATATTGAATCGAAATATCCGGTGACTGTAAAGATAGACAATGACCTGATCTGCGCGCTCCGGGCAGAACGTACCCTGACCAAAACACCCTTTCTTGCACTTCTCTATATCGGTACAGGACTGGGAAGTGCAGTGCTTGACAAAGGGTGTGTTGTCAGAGGGGTACACAACCTCTCCTGGGAGATCGGACATATACCGTTCAGACAGGCACCTTTTCAGTGTGGCTGCGGGAAACATAACTGTCTCGAACTCTTTTGCAGCGGCAGCGGTCTGGAAAAGTGGTATGACTACTACGGGCTGCCACCCATGACACTCGAGGTACTTAGGCATACCAAAACAGCAGAAGCCATGCAGATATATGCCAACTTCAAAGAAGCCATTCTGTATGCCACAGCTACACTCATTACACTGGCAAACCCTGAAGAGGTGGTACTTGGCGGCGGGATAGTCCAGGCAAACCCCTGGCTTGAGAGTGAAGTACAAAAAGAGATAGGTGACTATGCCCTTGCTTCGAACCTCACACAGGTCACAATAAGGAAAAGCACCCTGAAAAATGCATCACTGGAAGGAGCAAAACTGTTATGAACCCTCAGATCAACACACTTTTTGTCGCAAGTGAAGTCGTCCCGTTCGCCAAAACCGGTGGGCTGGCAGATGTCAGCGGTGCCCTGCCAAAAGCACTGGCTGCGTTGGGCGTAAACGTCAAGGTAGTGATGCCACGCTACTACAGCATTGACAAGGAAACCCTCGAACACATACCCATGGCACTCGGTGTCGGTATGGGAAGCATGGGGGAACTTTGGGCAGGGGTGTACCGCAGCTATCTTCCGGGCAGTGACGTCGAGATCTACTTTATCGATCATGAAGCATTTTACGGACGCAGTGGGCTCTACCATGAAGAAGAAGCCTATGCCGACAATGACATCCGTTTTGTATTTCTCTCCAAAGCCGCACTGCAGTTGAGTCGGGCACTTGACTTTCGACCTGACATTGTCCATGCCAATGACTGGCATACCGCTGCTCTTCCTGTTTTGCTGAAAACGACTCTGAGGGATGATGCCTTTTTTAAAGAGAGTGCTTCGGTACTGACTCTGCACAACCTTCAGCATCAGGGTGTCTTTGCAAAAGGGCTGATGGATATTCTCGGGGTGGACTGGCGCTACTTCAACCCCATGCAGCTTGAAGCGATGGATAATGTCAATCTGCTCAAAGGCGGCATCGCCTTCTGTGATGCCCTGACAACAGTCAGCAGACAATACGCCCATGAGATACAGACACCTGAATTCGGTTTCGGACTGGAAACCCATATACAGGCACATGCCCATAAACTCTACGGTATTCTCAATGGTGTGGACTATGAGGAGTGGAGCCCCGCAGTCGATCCCTATATCGCTGTCAGATATGACAGTGATTCCTTGGAAGGCAAGGCGCTCTGCAAACGGGATCTTCAGGAGAAGTTCGGGCTTCCGCTCCGCGAAGATGTACCTCTTATCGGCTTTGTAGGCAGATTTGTCACCCAAAAAGGGATAGAACTCATTGCCACTGTGCTCGAAGGGTTGCTTGCGATGGATATTCAAATGGTCATGCTTGGCAGCGGTGAACAGTGGGCTGAAGCTTTTTTCAGCGATATGTCCGGAAAATATCCCGATCGCTTCGGATGCCATATCGGGTACAACAATGCCCTGGCGCACCAGATAGAAGCGGGTAGCGACCTCTTTTTGATGCCTTCACTGTTTGAGCCCTGCGGACTGAACCAGATATATTCTCTGCGCTATGGTACCCTGCCGATCGTTCGGGCGACGGGAGGTCTGGATGATACCATTGTCAACTATGACCCCGAAAGCGGAGAAGGAAACGGCTTTAAATTCTGGTACGCCACACCGGATGCCCTTTACCATACCGTGCAGTGGGCGGTAGATACCTATTGCTATCATCCCGAGGCATTCAGAGCCATGCAGCTGCGTGCGATGAAGGCCCATTTCAGCTGGAAAGATGCTGCAAGCCAGTACCTCGACATCTATCTGGCACTCTATTATCAGAACAGAATTAAAAGGTACCAGTAATGACCTACCCCATACACTATGACATCAGCCGCTTCGAAGCACTCGACATATACCTCTTTAAAGAGGGCACCCATACGAAACTCTATGAAAAATTCGGTGCGCATTCCATGAAGACTGAAGGCAGGGAAGGTGTCTATTTTGCTGTTTGGGCACCCAATGCCAGAGAGGTCAGTGTCGTTGCTGATTTCAATGCCTATCTGCCGGGAGCCCATCCTCTCAAACGAAGAGAGGACGGTTCTGGTATTTGGGAAGGCTTCATTGAAAATGTACAGCCCTACACGACGTACAAATACCACATCGTATCGCAGTACCATGGTGTTGTCAACCAAAAAACAGACCCCTATGCCTTCTATTGTGAGAAACCTTCCAATTCGGCATCGGTCATCTACGACATCGAAGGGTACCGCTGGCATGACAGCCGGTGGATCGGAAAAGAGAGACCCCAGATCAACGGCCACGATAAGCCAATGAGCATCTATGAAGTCCATCTTGGCTCTTGGCGCAGGAAGGTTGAAGAGGGGAACCGTTACCTGACCTATGAAGAATTGGCAGAAGAGCTTGTTACCTATGTGAAATCCATGGCATACACCCATGTGGAACTGATGCCCATTACCGAATATCCGTTCAAGGGTTCCTGGGGCTATCAGGTGACCGGCTATTTTGCGCCGACCGCCCGTTTTGGTGAGCCAAAAGCATTCATGGCACTGGTAGATGCACTGCACCAAAACGGCATCGGGGTTATTCTCGACTGGGTACCCTCCCATTTTGTCACAGACGGACACGGACTTGCCACATTTGACGGTACCTGTCTTTATGAACATGAGGATCCCCGGCTGGGATATCAGCCGCAGTGGGGAAGTGCGGTATTCAATTACGGCAGGAATGAAGTGCGTGCCTTTCTGATCAGCAGTGCCTCATTCTGGTTTGAAAAGTACCATATTGACGGTATCCGGGTCGATGCTGTCGCATCCATGCTCTACCTTGACTACGGCAGAGAAGAGGGAGAGTGGCTTCCCAACAAAGAGGGCGGCAGGGAAAACCTTGAAGCCATCGCTTTTCTAAAACAGCTGAACCTCTCTGTCTATGGAGAGTTTGAAAACATTGTGATGATTGCAGAAGAGTCTACCGCCTATCCTATGGTCAGCAAACCGGTACATCTTGGCGGACTGGGCTTTGGTTTCAAATGGAACATGGGATGGATGCACGATACGCTGAAATATTTTTCACTCGACCCCATATACCGCCAGTACCATCAGGATGACCTGACTTTTAGTATATGGTATGCCTTTGACGAAAATTTTGTGCTGCCACTAAGCCATGACGAAGTTGTACACATGAAAGGCTCCCTCATCAACAAAATGGCAGGAGATACCAACCAGAAGTTTGCCAATCTCAGGGCGCTTTTTGGGTATATGATGGCACATCCGGGGAAAAAGCTCCTTTTTATGGGCGGAGAATTTGCCCAGTACCGGGAATGGGATTTTGAAAGTTCACTCGACTGGCATCTGCTTGACGATCCGAAACACAAAGGTTTGCAGCGTATGCTCACAGAGCTGAACAGACTCTACAGAAACGAGGAGGCACTTTACCGGTATGACAGTGAGCATGCCGGATTTGAGTGGATAGAACGCAGTGACAACCTCCACAATACCATCTCTTTTTTCCGAAAGAGTGACGATGCCGATGATACCATCATTGTGGTCTGCAACTTTGCCGATGCAAAAAGAGAGAACTACCGTGTTGCCGTACCCGAAGCAGGACGCTACAAAATGATCTTTAATTCACAGCATAGCCGTTATGAAGGGTGGTGTCATGAGAATGAAGGGGTTTATGAGAGTGAGAAGGTGCTGGCATGGGGAAGAGAAGACTTTGTCACCTTCACCATGCCGGCGCTCGGCGTGGTTTATTTTAAGCGTATCGACTGAAAACAGTCAGAAAAGGCGGACTTATTTTGATTCCACCTCTTTTTCGGCTTTGCTGATCATGATACTCCCAATGAGCAGTGCAAGTCCGTCAAGCAAAAGGCTGATGCCCACAAGCAGTCCTACAAGAAAAAGTGACGTAAAAGGCCATCCCACCAGGAAGATCACACCGATCACCAAAGAAGCGATGCTGTTTACCAGCCACCACCCCCATCCCTTTGCAGGTTTGAGTGAAAAAGCGAGCATGGCACTGGCAAAGGCATCAAAAAAGAAATAGACGGCAAAGAGAAGTCCAAGTGTTGCAATGCCCTCCATTGGATAGAAAAGCATCAGCATTGAAACAAAAATAAGAAGGAATGTCTTCAGCCATCCTGCCCAGTCTTCTTTGTTCGTGATCCATGTCATCCATCCGGAAATAACACCCATCAGCAGCATGAGTGCGGCAACGAAAAAGAGGGTTGTTGCAGACATAACCAATGGATAGACAATTCCGATGATCCCCAAAATAATGAAAATGATCCCGCTGATACGTGCATACTTTTTAAACTGGTCTACCAGGCCTTTGTTGACAGAGAGAAGTGAATAGTCCCACATAAGAACTCCTTTTTTAAAAGTATTTGATACTAAGTATAGCCAAAATACAACACCGATTCTGTCAGTCAACTGACCAAAAGCAGTGTATCTGTCTCACTCTTTTTCTTTTTTTGCCGCTACAGGGTACGTTCTGTTGAAAAGCTGACCGCGGACGTAGCGTCCGTAGATCAGTTCGAACATACCGGAGATGATGATGAATCCCATAAAGATCATCACCGCATCCGGGTTGGTGCGGTAGGTATGCAGCAGCAGGGTACAGAGTGCCAGAAATGCCAGTGTGGAAGAGGTTAGAACGATCAGCCGGTTGGCGCCGATGGTTTGATGAAGACGGTAGGCACTGACATTGACAAGGAAGAAAATAAGCAAAAATCCTGCACTCCCGATGATAGCGATCTGTGTCAGGTCAATGGTGTTGGCGAGGATGAGGCTGAAGGCGGTGGTGTAGAGCACCCCTTTGAAGGGAACTCCCGAGCGTTTGTCTTCATCCATCAGAGAGCGGGGCAGCTTTCCGTACTTGGCAATGATGTAACCAAGCCTTGCATTGCCGTAAATGGTGGCATTGATGGCGGAGAAAGTTGAGAGCAGGGCAGCAGAGGCGACCAGCACAAAACCGGTATGCCCCAGTGACGGCTGTGCAGCGATGGCCAGCGCATAGTCTTTGGCTTTCATCAGTGCAGCCTCTGGTACGCTGCCTACGGTAATGATGGAAATGAGCACATAGAGCGCAATGACAATGATGACCGAAGCATAAAAAGCACGCGGCAGGTTTTTTGACGGTTTTACAATGTCTTCAGCAGAGTTTGCAATGAGTTCGAAGCCCTCATAGGCGACGAAGATGATCATCCCTGCCGTGACGATGGAAAGTGGCGTACCCCAGTGTTCGGGTGACATACGTGCAGGGTCGACATGGGATGCGCCTGCAACGATGACCAGCACCAGAATGGACACTTTTAGTACGACGATGATTGTTTCGCTTTTGCCCACAAAGGAGGCGCTGACAAGGTTGATGAGTGCAGGGACAATGATGGCGGCGGTAATGAGCCCATGATGCAGCCAGATACTTTTGTGGGTGAAAAAGGTTTCACCGTAGTAGGCAAATGCGGTCGCATAGAGCGAAATGGTCACCAGGTAGCTCAGCCAGAGCATCAGGTTGACACTGCCTGAGAGAATGTTATCCCCAAAGGCTTTGTCGATGAATGTGACCGTCCCTCCCTCACTGGGGTAGGTGACGGAGAGTTTTGCGTATGAATAGGCTGTGAGTATGGCGACAAGCCCGGCAATGGCGAATGCCACAGCCGTTGCACCATGTGCGAGCGATACCGCTTCACCTAAAACGGCGAAGATTCCTCCGCCGACCATACCGCCGATTCCGATGGAGATTGCGCCAAGTAGTCCGATGCTTCGCATATAATGCCTTTGTTTAAATGATAGTCAGAGGAATTATATCCCAAATAGCATAGAGAATCAATCTCTTCTGTTTCCAAAAAACTCCAGCATCAAAATAAAGAGGTTGATGAAGTCGAGGTAGAGGGTCAGGGCGCCTACTACGGCAACACGTCCGAGGCTCTGTGCATCGCTGCCTTCGGCCATGGCTTCGCCAAGGGCTTTGATCTTTTGGGTATCGTAGGCGGTCAGTCCTACAAAAAGGATGACACCGATTACACTCAGCCACCATTCAAATGCTGCGCTTTGCAGGAAAAAGTTGACGATCATGGCAATGATGAGCCCGATCAGTGCGGCAAAAAGGAGATTGCCCCAGGAGCTCAGATCTGTGTCGGTAAAGTAGCCGTAGAGGCTCATCACCCCGAATGTTGCCGCGGCAATGAAAAAGGTGGTGGCAATGGATGCTTCGGTATAGACAATGAAAATACTTGCGAGTGTCATACCGTCGACTACGGAAAAAAGAATGAACAGCACCCGTGCGGTAGAAACATCCATTTTATTGATGCCTGCGGAAATAGCGATGACCAGCCCCAGCTCAATAAGAAAAAGTACCCATATCATGTAGGGATTGCCGAAAATTATATGCAGCAGGGTTGCACTGTGTACCACCATGAACGCACTCAGCCCGGATACCAGCAGTCCGACCATCATCCATTCATACACCCCCTTCAGCAACACATTGGTGTCGTGTTGGCTTAACTCATTCGTAAAAATACGTTCTTGCATTGATTGCTCCTTTAAATTTTTTGAACTATTATAGTCAAAAAAATGCAACAGCAATGTCAGCCAGCTTACAGAAAAGCACATAGGGCTTTGTCTACAATACCTATATCGCATTCTATTCAGGAGATCCGGCAATGTATGAAGAGGAAATGAGATATACCATAGCAAAACTCTTACAGGAAAAATCTACAGACGAAGCCCTTGAAGAAGCGGTTTCAGATATCTTTGGCAGAGCATTGGAAAGTTCCAAAAAAGCGGGGGTTTCTCTGGAAAGCGTCGTGTATGAAATTATGGAAGGGGTAGAAGCCGGTCTGGAGGACTCAAACCGTTTCAGTGAGTCTTACCTGAATCATGCGAGTGAACTGATTGTGGCAACCATTCACAAAGAAGGTATGAAAAGACTTGCCTGTGAAGAGCATAAAATGCATGCGGCACAACACCGTTTCAATGAAGTACTTGCCCTTGAAAGCAGTTACCTGAAAGATTCGATGGAAAGTTTTCGCCAGTATGCCGTGGACAAACACCACGGTATACTGCTTACCCAGCTTGACAGGCTTGAAATGAAAACAGCATCGATTCTTAGGAAAATGGCAGAACGGTTTGGTTATAATAAATACATCTCTTTGCATAAAAAAAGGACATCTCATTATGACCGCTAACCACCCCTGCTACGCCAACGCCTGTGAAGTACTCAAGCATACACAACTTTTTGGTGCGCTCTCACCGGAAACAAGACGAACGCTTGTTGAAGAGTGCACGCCTGTTGAATGGAAAAAAGGCGAATCGATCGATCCTGAAACCGGTACAAAATATATGCACATCGTTATCGATGGGAAAATGAAAGTAACACAGGTTGATCCGGACACAGGCAGAAGTATTGCCCTCTTTCTGCTTGCACCCGGTGATATTTTTGATATTTTTACGCTGCTTGACGGCAAGGAGCATATTGTCTTTCCCATTCCTATGGCGCCGATGAAACTGCTTCGTATCCCTTTGGAGCGTGCAAGAGAGTGGGTTAGAGAACATCCGCAGTTCAATGAGTCTTTTCTGCCTTATTTGGGGGAACGCCTGCGTGAGATCGAAGCCTTCAGTGAATCACTGGTCTTTCACGACACGACTACGCGGCTTGCCAACCTCATTTTGCACCATACCAGCCAGTGCCCGGATGAACAGAAAGGGCACTATCCCGTACAGTTGATCAACAACCTTTCGCATGAGTCGCTTGCCGAACTCATTGGTTCAGTCCGTTCTGTGGTTTCCACGCAGATGAAGAAACTTAAAGAAGAAGAGATCATACTTTCTAAAAAAGGAAAACTGGTGGTAAAAGATTTGAAAAAACTGATGAATCGCTGTGACATGTTCCACAAAGAGGAGATATAAAAGATGGATCATTTGCTGCAGGAAATAACACCTCTCATTTCATCTTATGGATTGTGGGTCATCTTTTTTGGGATGATGATCGAGGGTACGACGATGATCATTGCGGCAGGTATTCTTGCCTACCTTGGTATGCTTCCTGTAGCTGAAACCATTGCCGTTGCCATTGCCGGGGCGGTTGCCGGTGACCAGCTGTGGTATCTTCTTGGAAAACGCTACACAGCCAGACTCCTGCAGCGTTTTCCTTCGGTTGCGGCAAGAGTGGAACGGCTCTCTGACAAGGTCCGTAAAAAGGGTGATCTGCTTGCGTTCGGCAGCCGTTTTGTCTACAGCGGAGCCATTCTTTTCCCTGTGGCATTGGGTGTGTACGACTATCCGCACCGAAAATTTACCCTTTTTGACCTGCTTGGCGTAACACTCTGGGCATGTGTGGGTATTGCTTTAGGATATTTTCTCGGTACGGGAGTCGAACAGCTTTTTGGAAAAATTGAAAAGGTGAAACATCTACTTTGGCTTCTTGCCATAGTCACGTTTGTCGTCTGGAACGTCAAACGTTATCTCAAGATTAGAAAGGAGTCCCTGTTTTGAAAAGTGAGGCTTATGGATGGTATCACAGCATAAGTCTAACAAATCGTAAACGGAAATCGGAGTATACTTTTAAGAGAGGCGCAGTTGCGCAGCGAAGATAACACAAAATTTAAAAAAGGATGTACAATGAGTCAAAATATCAAATGGTTCAGTGAAATAGGTATTGAGGATGTCGCCGAAGTAGGGGGCAAAAATGCATCACTTGGTGAAATGTATCGTAATCTTACCAGTGAAGGGGTACGCGTCCCCAACGGTTTTGCCGTAACGGCCTCGGCGTACAAATACATTCTTGATTACAATCATCTTTGGGAAAAACTGCATGCGCAGCTTGACGACCTCGACCCCAACAATGTAAAAGAGTTGCAGGAACGCGGTGCAGCGTGTCGTGACCTTGTCTACCATGCGACGATCCCTGACGACCTGAAGCAGGAGATCCTCGACAATTATGCCAAACTCAAGAAAGAGTACGGCGAACACCTCTCCGTTGCCGTGCGTTCCTCCGCTACGGCAGAAGACTCTCCTGAAGCCTCTTTTGCCGGACAGAACGAAACCTACCTTCATATACAAAACGAAGAGCAGCTGCTTGACTCGTATATGCGTTGTCTTGCCTCCAACTTCACCGACCGCTCTTTGCACTACAAATATGACAACGGTTTTGACTACTACAAGGTCTACCTTTCTGCAGTGATCATGAAAATGGTACGCAGTGACATCGGCGCAAGCGGGGTCATGTTCAGTCTTGATACCGAAACTGGCTTCCGTGATGTTGTCTTCATTAACGCGGCGTTTGGTCTGGGAGAGAATGTAGTGCTTGGTACCATTGACCCGGACACATTCTATGTCCACAAACCGACCTTCAACAAAGGACACCGTGCCGTACTCAAACGCCGCCTTGGAAGTAAGGAACTTAAAATGGTCTTTACCAAAGAGGCCAATGTCAGCAACATGGCTGTGGAGTACACCAAAAATGTCGAAACAACGCCGGAAGAACGCAAGCGCTTTGCCCTTAGCGATGATGATGTCATGGTTCTGGCAGATTACGCCATCAAAGTAGAGAACCACTACTCCGAAAAAGCGGGCTACCACAAGCCGATGGATATGGAGTGGGCAAAAGACGGAGAAGACGGACACCTTTACATGGTGCAGGCACGCCCGGAAACAGTTGAGTCGCAGAAGAAAGGTTCGGTGCTTAAGCTCTACCGCCTCAAAGAGAAAGGTAAAGTGCTTGCAACAGGACGTGCTGTCGGTACCAAGATTGGAGCAGGGAAAGTACACATCATCAACGATGTCAAAGAGATGGACAGCTTCAAGCCCGGTGAAGTATTGGTTGCCGACATCACGACACCTGACTGGGAACCGGTGATGAAGATCGCCTCCGCCATTGTTACCAACAAGGGTGGGCGTACCTGCCATGCTGCGATTGTCAGCCGTGAGCTTGGACTACCGGCAGTCGTAGGTGCGGTCAATGCAACCGAAGTGCTCAAAGACGGACAGGAAGTGACTGTCAGCTGTGCCGAGGGGGAAACGGGCTATGTCTATGAAGGTAAACTCCCCTTTGAAGTGCAGGAGACCGACCTGAGCGCACTGCCAAAAACCAAAACAGAGATCATGATGAACCTGGGTGACCCCGACATTGCTTTCTCACTGGCTTCACTTCCGGTAGACGGCATTGGGCTGGCGCGTATGGAGTTCATTATTAACAATGACATCAAGGCACACCCCATGGCGCTGCGACATCCTGAAAAAACGGATGATGCCACACGAAAAGCACTCGAAGAGTTGACCGAGGGCTATGAAGACTTTGAAACCTTCTTTGTCAAACGTCTGAGTGAGGGGGTGGCGACCATTGCTGCGACCGTTTACCCCAAACCGTGTGTCGTGCGTATGAGTGACTTCAAGTCCAATGAATACGCCTCCCTGCTCGGCGGGAAGTTCTTTGAACCGACAGAAGACAACCCGATGATCGGCTTCCGTGGAGCGGCACGTTATGCACACCCCGCCTACGAAGAGGGGTTTGCACTCGAGTGTGCAGCCATGAAGCGTGTGCGTGATGAGATGGGCTTTGACAATGTCATTCTTATGATCCCGTTCTGCCGCCGTGTGGACGAAGGGCAGCGTGTCATCGACACCATGGCGAAGTACGGGCTCAAACAGGGTGAAAACGGTCTGAAGATCTATGTGATGTGTGAGATTCCCAACAATGTCATCTCCATCGATGAGTTCAGCAAGATATTCGACGGTTTCAGTATCGGAAGCAACGACCTGACACAGCTTACACTGGGTGTCGACCGTGACAGCGAGATTGTCGCCTTCGATTACGATGAGCGTGACCCTGGCGTACTCAAGATGATTCAGATGGCAGTAGAGGGGGCACAGCGTAACAAACGTCACAGCGGTATCTGCGGACAGGCACCTTCAGACTACCCGGAAGTAGCGGAGTACCTTGTGAAACTTGGCATCGACTCTATCAGCCTCAACCCCGACAGTGTGCTCTCTACACTGCCCAAGATCGTCGATCTTGAAAAAAAACTGGGCAGATAGGAGCTGAGGATGGCAAAAAGTAACATTCAGTCAATTGATGCAGTAGAGATCCTCGACTCAAGGGGTAATCCGACAGTAAGGGTGCTGATGGCACTTGAAGACGGTACCGAGGTAAGTGCTTCCGTTCCTTCCGGCGCGAGTACAGGTGAGTATGAGGCGCATGAACTGCGTGACGGGGATATGCACCGTTACAAAGGCAAAGGGGTACTCAAAGCGTGTGCCAATGTTATCGATCAGATAGCGCCGGTGCTTAAGGGGATGGATGCTTCCGAACAGGCAAAAATAGACCGTACACTCATTGAGCTTGACGGTACCGAAGACAAAAGCCGTTTGGGTGCCAATGCGATTCTCGGTGTCTCCATGGCAGCAGCGAAAGCGGCGGCACAAAGCCAGAATACACCACTTTACCGCTACCTTGGCGGTGCCGAAGCGCGCAGACTGCCCGTTCCCTGCATGAACATCCTCAACGGAGGAGAACATGCCGACAACAGCGTGGACTTTCAGGAGTTCATGGCCGTACCTCACGGTGCACCGAGTTTCAGTGAAGGGCTGCGCTACGTTGCCGAAACCTTTCATACACTAAAGGGACTCTTGCACGATAGAGGGCTTGCCACTTCTGTAGGTGATGAAGGCGGTTTTGCACCCAATCTCGGCAGCAACGAAGAGGCGATAGAACTCATCGTCGAAGCGATCGAAAAGAGCGGCTACAGACCGGGAGAAGACATTTCCATCGCTATCGACAGTGCCGCTACCTCATTTTCCACGGACAAAAAAGGGCACTACAACCTGAAGTGGTCGGGTGCAGGGAAAATGCTAAGCAGCGACCTCATCGTGCTGGCAGAAGAGTGGGTAAAGAAATATCCCATCATTCTGTGGGAAGACCCGCTGGCAGAAGAGGACTGGGAAGGATTTGCCCAGTTTACAAAAGCACTGGGTGACAAGATAGAGGTGGTAGGCGACGATATCTTCGTCACCAACACCAAATTCATCTCACGGGGGATTGCGGAACATACTGCCAACGCCTCTTTGATCAAACTCAATCAGATCGGTACGGTCACCGAAACGGTCGAAGCGGTCAGGCTTTGTCTGGAGAACGGCTGGAGAGCATTCCTCTCCCACCGCTCCGGTGAAACGGCAGACACCTTCCTTGCCGACTTTGCAGTTGCCATGCAGAGCGGACACCTTAAAAGCGGCTCGGCATCACGCAGTGAGCGCCTTGCCAAGTACAACCGTATTA
>Ga0256829_1001912_pt1 | contig 16214 bp, 15 predicted proteins | sample 131447metaG_FD_185979 | JGI IMG/M metagenome (GOLD analysis project Ga0256829, IMG submission 185979) | Hydrothermal vent microbial communities from Lau Basin, Pacific Ocean - 131-447 | ecosystem: Environmental > Aquatic > Marine > Hydrothermal vents | place: Pacific Ocean: Lau Basin | collected...
ATTTGGGTCAACATGTTCTCCAGGGGCAAGGGAAAACGGCTCTTTATCATCATACAAAAATGCAAGTCCCCAGCTTAGGCTCTCTGTCTGATGATATCGGAATCCCATAGAAAAGATTTTTGCATCACTATCTGGCAACTCAAAACCTACATGGTCTTTGGGTATTGGAGTTTCATCTATGGCAAACCCCATCATCACCGTAATTTTGTCCATCTCCATTGTTGCTCCAATCCTAAATGTATTGGTATCTTTCCAATTTTTTGGAATAGGTGTTCCATATACCTGATGATAAGGGCCTATGTCAGAATCATAGTGAAAATCAAGAGTCTTATATGCCGACCAATAAGTACGCTCATAGTTTAATTCAACAGTAAATGTTTTATCCCACGTTTTAGATATTGAAAGGTTAAGTGCTGCGGGAAGCGGTATCGTTACATTAGCATTGCCTTGATATGTAGCGCCGGGTATGCCACTCAAAGTTGCAGTGCCTTCCTCTTTCAAGTCAATCTTTGATCGATACGTGGCCGCTATAGCTATATCATCTGTGGGCCGGTAGCTCAATGCAAGATTATAACCAAACTTAAACGTATCTCCACTCATATCTATAGCAAGAGGCGCAGGTGCCTGTCCCATTGCATATACTGCAGAAGCATCACCTTTAACAATTCCCTCGCTATAAACAACCCTTACACCACCACCAATACTAAAGTTATCAGTAACCCGATATGAAAAACTGGGGCTTAATTCAATTACTTTTAGTGTAAACTCCTGTGCTGAAGCCTTTTGGAACGGTGTATTCCACCTTTTGCTCAATCCAGCAGGTGCAGTCAGGCTTACTCCCCATCTAAAATTACCAATTGCTTTGGCAACATAGTGCAAGTTCGGAATTAAAATATTCTCCTCTTCCGACTCTCCTGAAACAGGATCAATCAGTGTATAAACGTTTGCAGGCAAATGAGCGAGCGTAAGATCACCTTCAATATACTGTTTATCATCCATAAATGCCATATTGGCAGGGTTGTAATATGCTGTATCCGCTCCACTCGTATGTGCCACATACGCCGCACTCAGCGCCATGGAGTTAAGAGACTGCTCGGGAACCTTGTATCCTGCCGCCATCACTGCCGATGCGGTTACGGCACTCAGTACCGCTCCTTTAACGATATTTTTCATTTTAATGCTCCTTGTTTTTTGTTTTACTCTTCGACAAGCGCATAGAGCGCTTCGATCTCCTCCGGCCAGATCTCTTCGTTGATCGTCTCAAGTACCAGCGGGATATCATCCATTCTCGGGTCGTTCATAATGAATTTAAAGGCATCCCATCCGATCTCTCCAAGCCCAAGCGACTGGTGGCGGTCCACATGTGATCCCAGCGGCGGCTTGGAGTCGTTGATGTGCATCCCCATCAGGTACTTGAAGCCCACTATGCGCCCGAAGGCATCCATCGTTTCATCGTACGCTTCGCGGGTACGCAGGTCGTAGCCTGCTGTAAAAGTATGGCAGGTGTCAAGACAGACACCCACACGGCTCTTGTCATCGACTCTGTCGATAAGGTAGGCAAGCTGCTCGAATTTATAGCCGAGGTTGCTCCCCTGCCCGGCAGTATTTTCGATGACCAGTTTCACATTTGAGCTTGCCGTCGCCTCTATGGCGAGGTTCATCGATTCTGCGATGACATCCAGACAGTGCAGTTCGGCCTCCATCAGCTTCTCTTCATAGTGCGGATCGCGCTTGGGAATCTTCACCAGATGCGAACCCGGATGGAAGTTGAGTTTGTCAAGCCCCAGCTGCGCACAGCGCTCCAGTTCGTCTATGAACGCCGTACGTGATTTTTCAAGCTTGTCCGCTTCGGGGTGTCCCAGGTTGATAAGGTAAGAGTCGTGCGGCAGCACGTGTTTGGGAAGAATGCCGCTCTTTTCAAGGTTGGCTTTGAACGCATCGATCGACTCCTGCGTCAGCGGCTTGGCGACCCACTGTCGCTGGTTCTTCGTAAAAAGGGCAAAGGCTTTTGCGCCTATTGCCATCGCATTGAGCGGAGCGTTCTCCACACCGCCGCTGGCACTCACATGTGCTCCGACATACTTCATCTCAACCTCGCATCCGTTTTATTTTTATAAGAATTTTGTTGATTGTATCACGAAAAACCGTCTCGTTATTTAAAACAGAGTATTGGATATTGTATTTTCCCGGAGCCACTATCTTTTGTGTAAAGCCGTTACGTTTTTTTACTACATTTTTTCCATTAAAAACCGATTTTGCACGGAAAATACGTTCTATCGTATCTTCCGGATAGTACGCTGATAACATACGGGCATTGAAACTTTTTTTGTCAAGACAGGCAAAGCGGCTTGTACAGACACTTTTGGGTGTGATGCGCAAAGCAAAGAGTGCCTGGCCACTGCCGTATATCTCCACTTTTATTTCGGACGGGCTTTCATAGACAAAGCCCATATCGGCATACCTCATCGCCGGCGTCTTCAGCACGATCATCGCACTCTCACCTTTGAGTTTCGGTGGCTCGCCACACCCTTGAAGCAGCAATAAAAAGAGTGCCACCATACCATACAGATAACGTTTCATAGATTTCCTTCCCTTTTTTAGCAAAATTATAGCCAATGTTAAGAGTGATTTAAGGCACCAGTTTATATAATTCCGTCCACAAGTTGTCAACGGCCCCTTCATCTAGCGGTTAGGATTCATGGTTTTCATCCATGCCACAGGAGTTCGAGTCTCCTAGGGGTCACCACTTGATACTTGTTTTTGTTATGTGCGGCCCCTTCATCTAGCGGTTAGGATTCATGGTTTTCATCCATGCCACAGGAGTTCGAGTCTCCTAGGGGTCACCACTGACACATTTGACACTCCCCATTGAACCATTTCAATCTCATCTTTTTTACCACTTCAAGATTTGCTATGCTGTTATACGATACATCCAGATAGACCAGTTTGGGCGATTCAACCAAAGCGTCGATATTCTCTATGTAATTGTGGTGCGCATCGATCTTCTTTAGCGTTTGAAGCCCTCCCAGCAGATCTACCGACTTTATCCGATTGTGTTTCACAAAAAGGAACTTCAGCCGCTCGTTTTGCGCAAGAGGCGAAAGGTCGCTGACGCGGTTGTGTGAAAAGGCAAGCTTGTGCAGCTGCGTCAATGATGCCAGCGCTTCGATGGAGTCTATGTCATTTTTGGAAACAGAAAGACGGCGAAGCCAGACAAGCTCGCTCACTTCGGCAGGAATCTGTGTCAGCCCCAGACCGCTCAAATCAAGCCATTCGCGCCGTTCTTTTCTACAAAGCGCAATGCGTTCCTGTGCAATTGCTTCGGGGGTCATCCTCTATCTCCTTGTTTGTATCAACAGACATTATTGTGCTTTTTCCTTCACAATAATCCTGTTCTCGCTCTTGACACTGCTCTTTCGATTTTCAAACTGCTCCAACTCCTGCTCATGCTCCTTTTTAAGCTTCTCACGAAGTCTGGCATACTCCTTCTCTTTGAGGTCGTGAATCTCTTTCTCCAACGTATCGATATAGGCATTGAGCTCATCGATATGCTGTTTATATTGTTCGCAGCTCTCCTGCGTGACATAGGTGTTGTTGATGTAGGCGGTATCGACATGGGGAACGACAACAGGACGAACAATCGGTCTCTTGTGTGGACGATCCGGTTCAATCGGATGTACCGGTCTTGGCCAAACATGCCGTTTGTGCATAGTCACATCGGCCTGGATCGACACACCGGCCAGTACCATACATATAAAAAGTATCTTTTTCATGGCAGAAACCTTTTGAATAATGGTCCCATTATAACCTAAAAGCGTTTTTGATTGTTTGTGAATGTGTAGAAACAGAAGATGGTGGACCCTATCGGGATCGAACCGACGACCTCTTCGCTGCCAGCGAAGCGCTCTCCCAGCTGAGCTAAGGGCCCATCAATGTTGCGGAGAGAATTCTATCACAAAATGTATAAAAGAACAGCCCAGGTCAGATGGAATCATCATATGGGACAAGTTCTCCACGTTTGAGACGGGGGATGATGTCGGTTTTTATCTTTCGGATGAGAAAACTCTTTTTGCTAAAGGGCATACTGCCGTTTGCAACGATCTGTTTGAGCCGGGTATCGTAGTGGCGGATGAGGAAGTTGCGAAGCGCTTCCTGAAGCTCCTCTTCGCTGAGTACCTGAAGGCTTTCGTCTACCGAAAGCCCCATCAGGTGCGGGTGCTGCGTTTCGTTGTTCAGCAGTGCGGTAAAGAGCGGTGCGTAACTGCCGAACATATTGATGTCGACCACATCGAGCACGAAGTCGATGAGATCGGGGTTTTCAACCAGTGTCTTGAGGATACTCAGCTGCGCGACATCGTCTTTGGGCTGTGAGAAGTTCGCTCTGGCGCGTTCGGGTTTTGCCTGTGCACCGAACATCGCCGGCGCGACACCCAAAAGACTTGCCGCCATCGGGATGTAGGCGTCCTTGATAATCTGGCTGAGCCCTGAAAGAAACTGTTTGAGTGTGCCGAAGGCGGCCTCTTTGGCACGCGGATCGTGCAGATCGTAGGCTTCCACGATCTTTTCGAGTACAAAGGGGATGATAGGCTTGGCTTCACGCAGCAGCTTCGCCACCGCCTCGCTCTCTCCCTTGGCGATCAGGTCAGCGGGGTCCTGCCCGTCGGGGAAGAGCACCACCCCGCCGTCGAAGTCGGCGTGTGCGAGCATCTGTGCAGCTTTGAGTGCGGCAGCCACTCCGGCCTTGTCACCATCGTATGCCAATATAACCTTGGGCTCCCCCTTGCGAAGCAGCGGCAGGTGTTCGCTTGTCAGTGCCGTTCCCAGTGTAGCAACCGCTTCGGTAAAGCCCGCCTGATGGAACATTACCACATCGAGGTACCCCTCACAGACAATGAGCTTTTTGTTCTTGTAAATACTATCTTTTGCCAGATGGTAGCCATAGAGCAGACGCGACTTGTTGAAGAGTTTCGTCTGCGGCGAGTTGATGTACTTGGCGGGGTGGTTGGTGATCGTCCTTCCCCCAAAGCCAACGGCCGCACCGCTTGGCGAATAGATGGGAAAGGTAATACGCTCCACCAGTCTGGCGTAGTAGCCGCCGTCTTCTCCCTGAGCAATGACACCCGCTTCGGCTGCCTGCGGACGCGGAAGCGAGGTAGCATCGAGAAAACGCATGACCGAACGGCCATCGGGGACGTATCCTATACCGAAACGCTCGATGGAGTTTTGCGAAATACCGCGCTCTTTGAGATAGTGTCTGGCCGTATCATTCTGCTCGAGGTTTTTCACATACCAGCGCTGGATCGCCTCGAGCACCCGTCTGGCATCGGAGTAGTCCGAACTCCCTTTGGTATAGCGCAATGAAAAGTTGTACATCGACGCCAGCTTCTCGATCGCTTCGGGGTAGTTGAGCTTCTCAAGCTCCATGACGAACTTGATGGCATCCCCTCCAGCTCCGCACCCGAAACAGTGGTATATCTGCTTGGAGGGGCTGACCACGAAGGATGGTGTCTTTTCACCGTGAAACGGACAGTTGGCCTTGTAATTGGCACCCGCCTTCTTCAGCTCGACATAGTTTCCGATGACATCGACAATATCGATACTGTTTTTCAGTGACTCTATGGAGGCGTTATCAATCATGACGGCATTATATCCTATTTGGTATAATCACCAACAACGCAAAATGAGGAGTAAAGAATGCATACCCGTTTAACTGTAGCACTGCCACGCAGTGCATACCGCAACTCTTCACTCTTCACTTTTCACTATTCACTGCACCAAAGGTGCAAATAATGGAACACATTCTCCCCGCATACGACGATCCGCTCTTCAGCATACTGCTCATTGTCGTCATCAGTCTCATCATCGCCGTGGCAACCTATGCGTGGGGCATCTACAAACAGCAGAAAGAGGCAGGCAACCTGCTGAAGTTCCTCGACAAATTCGAAAGTGCCGAGTGTGCCCTCGATACGGCGGACATGCCCTTTGAGGAGCATATGTTCAAACCGCTGACACTTCTTGCCAAAGCGTTCGAAAACTCCGGAGAGTACCACAAAGCGATCAATATCTACCTCTACCTCATCAAGCATATGCCCGGTGAACTTGCCAAGACGGAGCTTATGGAGCGGCTGGGAACAACCTATCTGCATGCCGGATTTCTCGAGCGTGCACGCTCCATCTACGTTGAAATTCTGCGTAAAAAACCCCGTAGCAAAAAAGTCCTCTACGAACTGGGTGTCGTCTATGAGACAATGCACAACTTCACAAGTGCCAGAGAGGTCATTGAACCGCTTAAGATGCTGGGAGAAGATACCACCCAGCTTGAGCAGTTTCTTTCCTTTCTGGAACTCACCTCGCAGCGTACGATACCGGCAGAAGAAAAAATACCAAAACTGCTTGCCATCCTCGATGCAGAGCCCTCGCTGTACCGTCTTGTCATCGCCGAACTGCTCAAACTCGACACCCGTATCGCCTGGGAGCATATCGATATTTCCCGCCTTCACGAGATCCTTGACATCCTCTGGTTCTTACCCAATTCACAACTCGATTTGGATATAATCACACAATATACACAGCTGGGTACGCTCTACTATGCCAAAGGATATCTGCAGAAACCGATGGCACAAAGCGGTATTTTTGCCGTCGACCTGATTGCTACGGCAAGAGAAGGCGGTTTTGAAGAGGCGGATCTGCACTTTTCGTACCTGTGTAAAAAATGCAAACAGAGTTTTCCCGTATCGTTCAAACGCTGTCCGGGCTGTATGGCGATCAACTCTGTAGAAGTCGAGGAACAGGTTGCCAAAACAAGCACACAAACAAATTACTCTCTACTCTGACGGCTCGAGCCTGGGCAACCCGGGACCAGGCGGGTACGGAGGTATTCTCGAATACAACGGCCACACCAAAGAGTATTTCGGCGGTGAAGACCATACCACCAACAACCGCATGGAGCTTCGCGGGGTCATCGAGGGGCTGAAGCTTCTCAAAGAACCCTGCGACGTTGAAGTGGTCTCGGACAGCTCCTATGTTGTCAAAGCGATCAACGAGTGGCTTCCGGGCTGGGTCAGAAAAGAGTTCAAAAAGGTCAAGAATGTCGACCTTTGGAAAGAGTATCTTGAAGTCTCCAAACCCCACAACGTCAAAGGCACCTGGGTACGCGGCCATGACGGGCACCCCCAGAACGAACGTTGCGACGAACTGGCCCGGACAGAGGCAGAACGCATTCAGCAATCCATCAAAAACAAGGAGCAAAGATGACAGACTACGCCCAACTTGAAAAACGGCTTGGTTACACCTTTAAAAATAAGCAGTTGATTATTGAGGCTTTGACACACAAGAGTGACAAAAAGCCTTACAATAATGAGCGGCTTGAGTTTCTCGGCGATGCGGTGCTCGACCTCATTGTCGGAGAGTACCTCTTCAACAAGTTTCCAAAATCAAACGAGGGAATACTCTCCAAAATACGGGCCTCGCTTGTCAATGAAAGCGGTTTTACCCTGCTTGCACGTGCCATCGATCTTGGCGAGTATATCTATCTCTCTCCGGCCGAAGAGAACAACAACGGAAGAAACAAACCCTCCCTGCTCTCCAATGCCTTTGAAGCGGTGATCGGTGCGATCTACCTTGAAGCGGGGCTCGATACGGCCAAAAGAATCGCCATAGACCTGCTTGAAGCAGCCCATCCCAAGATCGATCTCGATACCCTCTCGAAAGACTACAAGACCGCCCTGCAGGAGCTGACACAGGCGACACATGGCGTAACCCCGCAATATGATCTCCTCGGAGCCTTTGGGCCGGACCATAAAAAAGAGTTCGAAATCGCCGTGAAACTCAACAACGAAACGATTGCTTCGGCCAGAGGCAAAAGCAAGAAAGAGGCGCAGCAGAAAGCGGCCAAAATTGCACTGGAGGCACTGAAGCGATGAACACGTTTGGAAAGAAACTGACACTGACCACCTTTGGGGAGTCTCACGGCAAGGCGATCGGATGCATTCTTGACGGTGTACCTGCAGGACTGAAGATAGATGAAGCGTTCATCCAGTCCGAACTCGACCGCAGAAAACCCGGCAAGAGCAAACTTGAAACAGGACGCAAAGAAGATGACAAGGTCGAGATCCTTTCAGGCGTTTTCGAAGGAGTCTCTACGGGTACCCCGATTGCTATGGTCATCTTCAACACCAACCAGAAGAGCAAGGACTACGACAGCATCAAAGATCTCTTTCGCCCCGGCCATGCCGATTTCACCTACTTTTACAAGTACGGTCTGCGCGACTACCGGGGCGGCGGACGCTCCTCTGCCAGAGAAACGGCTGCCCGTGTTGCCGGCGGTGCCATCGCCAAACTGATGCTCAAAGAGATTGGTGTCACGATACAGAGCGGCCTGTGCGAAGTAGACGGCATCAAAGCCGAAACAATCGACTTCGACCACGCCAAAGGCTCCAAGCTCTGTGCGCTCGACCCCAACAAAGAGGCAGAGCAGGAGGCGGCCGTGCTTGCAGCCAAGGAGGCTCACGATTCCGTCGGTGGTGTCGTCCTGACAACAGCCAACGGTGCTCCTGTTGGGCTAGGTGAGCCACTCTACTACAAACTCGATGCCATTCTTGCAGATGCGATGATGGGTATCAATGCAGCCAAAGCGGTTGAAATAGGCGACGGCATCGCCAGCACACATCTCAAAGGCAGCCAGAACAACGACCCAATTACACCCAACGGTTTCAAAAGCAACCACTCCGGCGGCATACTCGGCGGCATCAGCAACGGTGACACCATCATTGTCAAGACCCACTTCAAACCGACCCCTTCCATTTTCAAGGAACAGGAAACAGTTACCGTTGACAATGAACCGACTGTCTGCAACCTCAAAGGGCGCCACGACCCCTGTGTTGCCATTCGGGGTGCCGTTGTCTGCGAAGCGATGATGGCACTTGTCCTTGCAGACATGGCACTGCTCAATCTCGGCAAAAAGATGGACCATCTTAAAGCCCTCTACCCTACGCACTAAGGAGCACCACTCATGAAAAAAATTCTTGCCGGCATCTTTGCCGTTGCCGCCGTTGCCCTCATCTACTTCTACGCTGCCGGAAGTGGCAGGCTCAATAAAGAGCTCAAGCACCAGCTCGATACGGAACTTTCGACAATGCAGCAGAGCGGTTTTCTTGTCGAAGCACGCAGCAGCACCCCTAAAAAAGAGCACTTTGTCATCAGCTTTGACGATCCTGAAAAGATGGCTGCCTACTTTAAGCGTGTGGGTGCGAATGCAACAGTGCAGGATATAGAGGCGCTCAAAGGCCTGAAAATGGGTGTCGACATCACCTATCAACCCAACCTCTACAGTGCCCTCTCTATGGACCTATACCCCCTCACGCTGCCGGAGAGCATACGCAATGCGGCTGAGGACGATGAAGACAAAGAAGTCCTGGCACAAATCGAAAAGATGCTCGCAGCAAAAAAGATACTGATGCATATCGATCTGCGAAAAGACCTCTCCGCTTTCAAGGGCTACCTCAAAGATATTCACGAAACACTGGGTGATAACTCCGATGCCGTAACCCTGTCCATGAAAGGGGCGACATTCGAAGGTACGCTCAAGAAAGGAGCCCTCTCTACACTTACGCAGAAGATCACCTCTCTTGGCGTTGAGAGTTCCGACGGTGTCAAAGCGCTTGCAGACAAAACCGTAGCAACGTACAGATCGACCGGCCCATCACCCTACGACATGGATGCCGACTATAGCGTGGCGAAAATCACCGTTTCCAAAAATGCGCAGGAAGGGCTGACACTGAACAAGCTCAATATCAAAACTTCCGAAAAAGAGCAAAACGGTCTGCTCACCAGCAGTGTCAATGCTACTGTCGCATCAACCACGATGAAAGGGCAGGGGCAGACCATTGTCATGGAGCAGACTGTCTTTGATGCCCGGACCGACAACCTCAATGCCAAAGCTCTGGAAATACTGCAAAACAGTGACCCCGAAAAAGATGAAGCTGCTTTCAAAGCGGCCCTCAAACAGCTCCTCTCAAAAGGGCTGAAGATGACCATCAACAAATTCGCTGTCGGAAAGATCATAGAAAACGGCAACAACCTGGGTGACATAGCACTGAACGCCTCTCTCGGACTTGCCGCAGGTGTCGACTTTGCACAGGTCGAAGCGAACCCGATGCTGCTTCTTGGTGCCATCGATGCGACAACAAAACTCTCCCTCTCCGAGACCATCGCCTCAATGATCGCGAAAGACCCCCGAGCCATGATGGTGATGATGCTCATTCCGCCAAAAGAGGAAAAGGGAAAAAAGGTTTACAACCTCATTCTCAAGAATGGCAAGATCACCGTCAACGGTGTACCGCTCTAAAAGAGGGTGGGCTCGTCAAGCCCCCTGACACGGAAACTTTTTCTGTGGACAGGGGAACGTCCATACTGCATCAACGCTTCATAGTGCGCTTTGGTCCCATACCCTTTGTGTTTTTCAAAGCCATATTCCGGATACACTTCAGACAGCCTCACCATTTCCCGGTCACGTGTCACCTTTGCCAGAATGCTTGCAGCACTCACCTCCGCCACAATTGCATCGGCTTTGACAAGTGTTTCCAGGTTGTCAACCCCAAACCGGCTGTTACCGTCAAAAAGATAGCGGCACCCCGGCAGCGCTTCCTGAATGGCACGCAGTCCTTTTGCCAGACACTTCGATATGCCATCACCATCTATCTCATCAGCACTAAACGAAACTATATGATACTGTGCAGCGGCAACAATCTTTCCAAAAAGCATCTCCCGCTTTTTTTCGCTCAACTGCTTGGAGTCCATCAACCCGTCAATCGCATCTGTCAACACGACACCTGCCATGACAAGCGGCCCTGCCAGCGGTCCTCTGCCGGCCTCGTCTATGCCGCAGAGGGGTCTGTTTTGTTGTTGCATTTCTCCTCCATATTATTGCTGTATTGCGTGCACAGTTACGGTGCTGTCAGGGCGCAACGCCCTACGCGTTTGTCAATGCTTCCAGGAATGCTTCTCCATATCTGTCATACTTCACAGCACCAATACCATGTACCTCAAGCATCTCCTCACGGGTCTGCGGTTTTTTGGCACTGAGGTCTTTGAGGGTCTTGTCTGAAAAGACGATGTAGGGCGGTATACCGTTTTCCGAAGCGATCTGGGTGCGCAAGGCTTTCAACCTGTCATACATCTCTACATCGTAGTCGTCAAAGTAGGTCTCTTTGCGTTTCGAGATGCGCTTTTGTACCTGCAGACGCTCTTTTTTCAGGTCGATTTGGTGTGCGCCTTTAAGCACCTCCACGCCAAAACTGCTCAGGTGATACACTTTGAACTCACCGATCTGCAGTGCACCCAGCTCCAGCAGCTTGTCGGCAATGGTCAGCCACTGCGCCTTGGTGTAGTGCTCCCCGATGCCGTAAACCGACAGCGCATCATGGCCGTTTTGCAGTATGCGCTGCTCTCTGCTGCCGCGAAGTACATCGACTACATAGTGCAGGCCGAACTTCTGTCCGGTCCGTACAATGGCAGAGAGCAACATGCGTGAAGCATCGGTAATATCCGCCTTTTCACTCTCGGGGGCCAGACAGTTGTCACACTTGTCAGCACAGCTGTCAATACGGTCATCGAAATAGGAAGCGATGCTCTGGTGTCGGCACCCCTCACTGTTGGCGAAACGCACCATGCTCTCAAGCTTCTCAAACGCATGCTGCTTGTAGGGAGTTTCAGGCAGGTCCTCTATGAACATCTTCTGCTGCACGATGTCCGAAGCTGAAAAGAGCAGCAGTGTCTCCGCCTCAAGCCCGTCACGACCGGCACGCCCGATCTCCTGATAGTAGTTCTCCAGTGTCTTTGGCAACGTCATATGGATGACAAAACGGATATTACTCTTGTCTATCCCCATGCCAAAGGCGATGGTGGCGACAACCACCTGCACCCTGTCGGCCACGAAATCTTTGTAGGTGGTATTCTTCTCTTCTGTAGGAAGTCCAGCATGGTAGGCTCTTGCTTCGATTCCTTTGTTCTGCAGAAAGTGTGCGACCGATTCGGTCTGTTTTCTCGAAAGCGTGTAGATAATGCCCGACTCTCCCCTGTGCGCCTGCAGAAAAGCCATCAGCTGTTCACGTCCGTCCTTGATGCGGTGGCGCGCCTGTATGGTCAAGTTCTCTCTAAAGAGCGAGCCACGCACCCGTTTGGGGGAGACAAGTCCCAGGTTTGCAGCGATGTCCGCTTCGACCGTTGTGGTTGCCGTCGCCGTAAACGCGGCAATAGGGATCTCCGGAAACTCCCGCTTGAGCAGGGAGAGCTGACGGTAGTTCTCTCGAAACTCGTGCCCCCACTCACTCACACAGTGTGCTTCGTCGATGACAAAGAAGTTCAGCTGCAGCGTACGCAGCAGATTCAGAAAGTAGGGATTGGTCAGACGCTCGGGTGCGACATAGAGCAGTCTGATGCGTCCCTGTCGAAGCTGCGCTTCAATCTCACGGCTCTCTTCGGGTGTCTGCATCGAAGAGAGCATCGCAGCCTCTATGCCGTTTGCCTTGAGTGCGGTGACCTGGTCGTGCATCAGTGCCAGCAAAGGGGAGACTACCACCGTCACCCCCTCCATCATCAGTGTCGGAAGCTGGTAGCAGAGTGACTTTCCTCCTCCGGTAGGCAGGATCATCAGTACATCTTCTCCCGAGAGGATGGCATCAATCACCTCTTCCTGCAGCGGTCGAAAGCCTTTGTGTCCGAAATAGGTTTGCAGCAGTTGTTCTTTTTTCATAGAGTAAGTCTACCGCCTTTGGCACACAGCGTGTAAAAATATGTCATATTGTCATCTTCAGGCGAATTTGTACCCCACACCCCAGACAGGATGGAAGTAACTGTGGCGGTTTTGGGGATCTATTTTGTTCTTGAGTCGGTTGATGGCGACATTTACGGCATTGTCATTGACACCTTCTCCCTCCACGCCCCACACTTCATCACGCAGGAAATCACGCGTCAGCGGTTTGTCGATATGCTGCATGAAAGTATGCAGCAGATTGAACTCGAGATTGGTCAGCGGCAGCTCCCCCTCTTCGGTATGGAGCGTTTTGGAAACAATATCCAGCGTCAGTGTCTTGTACTTGAGTTTGGGGCGGTTCTGCAGCGCACCAGAACGCTTCAGCAGTGCCTTGACGCGAAGCATCAGCTCTTTGGGGCTGAAGGGCTTGGTCATATAGTCATCCCCGCCCGCTTCAAAGCCGTCTTCGAGATCTTTCTCTTTGTCTTTTGCGGTAAGGAAGATCACCGGGATGTCATATCCCCTCTCGCGCAGGTAGGCGACAAAGGCGCTCCCCTCCATCCCCGGCAGGTTCCTGTCGACAATCATCAAAGCGGGTGTCTCCTCTTCCAAAAACTGCTCTACATGCTCGGTAGAGAGAAAGCCCGCGACATGATACCCCTCTTTTTGAAGGTGGTACTCCACCAGTTCAAGAATATCCTCTTCATCTTCGATGACAACGATTTCAAGTGTTCTTTCCATACCGATAATTATATCTAATTTCTCAGCAGACCCACAGGCAGTCCTCCAATGTAGCCCACCTGCGCACGTTTCTGCCCGGCCGTGGCATTTTCGATAAGCAGTTCATCGGGTGTCTCCTCATCCACATTTCTGGGCACATCTGAAAACGGGTGCTGCACATTGAAGAGCAGCGCGCCCTCTCCGGCGACGACTGCCTTGTCAAGACCTGTTACCTCCGCCCCGATGGGCAGTGATGCGATACGCATCAGCTTTTTGCTTTTCAGTTGGTATGCCCAGAGCATATTGTTGACATGGTTTGGTCCATCCTCTCCAATAATGAGTATACCTCCCCCGAGGTAGAGAATGTTGTCCGGGTTGGCTATGGTTTCCGGATCACAGCGGTAGTGTGCCGCATAGGGGCTCTCGTCATCCAGGGGGATACCTGTCAGCAGCGCCTGCATCGAAACGGCACTGTAGTTGCCATCCAGGGCGAATGCATAAACCCCGCCACAGAAGTTCTCCTCCAGCCGGATATCATTGTTGACCTCCATTCCCTCGTAATCATCGGTCATGCTCCTGTCGATGGAGGAGAGTGAGAGGAAAAGCGTACGGCTGACAGGGTCGAATGTGATCCCCTCCCCTTTTCTGAACTCCATCGTCGCACCGAGGTAGGCGGCATATTTGCGTGTCTCAAGAAAGGCGGCTGCTTTATGCATCCCCGGCTTGAGGCGCAGGCACTCCGTGGCATCATCCTCGTTGACCTTGCGGTACCCATCAGGGCACCGATAGGATCCATCTGGTTTGGCGATATCGAACATGTCGCTCAATTTCATTTTCTGCTTGACCATAGCGGCAATATCACTGTCTTTTGCATGTCCAAGTGCGCGCCATTTCACGGCAAAGCTTCCACCGTTTTGGGCACTTTTCTGTATCAGTTTCGCAGCATAGAGTGTTCCCTCCCATTCAGGCGTAAAGGTTGTCACCGGGGTGTCAAGTACGAATTTGTAAAGCCCTTTAAAGTTACCGTCATCGCTCATATAGAGCGTTTGGTGGTCGGGCATCATCACTGCAAGTTCCGGGGTGTATCGTCCCAGTACGAAGTGCTTGACAACCTCCGCTCTGCCAAGGGATTTTGGGTGGACTTCGATAATGTGTCCATAATTGTAGGGAGTAAATATGCTGCCGTTGTAACCGTTTGTTCTGTCAACACCCTTGTCTCCCAGCCATGCAGCCATATTTGCTACATAGTCACAAAAGTAGCTGAATCTTCCCTTACTGTCATTGGAGGTTCCGTCAAGCAGACAGTTGACGTAAAACGGGGAAGCCGTATCGGCATAGCGACTGTTCATCGAGTAGTCTTCTTCGCCGCCAAGGTGTGTGCCGTAGTCGGTCTTTGAAGCGGCGCAGTCAATAATCGTACCGTTCACAGGGCGCATATCAACCGGTTTGGTCTTCACTGCCTGAAGCCGTTTCTGCTCCGTTAGCTCCAGCGTCGTATCGTACACCATACCCGGTGCCTCTTCCATGTGCGTCAAGAGCCGAAAATTTCTTCCTACTTTCAGCAGTGTCGTACCGTCGGGCTGTACGGAGATACGGGGCTTGCCATTGACACCCAACATCGGTTTTCCCTTTGCATCGGTAATCATTCCAAATACCCCGTTGCCTCTCTTCTGACCCGTTTTTGCGAGCATTTGATAAAAGAGCGGATAGGTTTCGCTGCGGTTATCATCGAAGTGAAGGGCAACACCGGAAGTGACACGCAAGATACTTTTTTCTGTGTCATTTTTGGAAAGCGGCACAGTATCAAAAGTAACATTGGTGGATTTACTGCCAACGAGATGCACTTTTGAAGGATCAAGTGTCATAAGCTTGTAAATAACAAAAAGGGAAAGTATAAAAAAGGCGAACCATTGCAGTTTACGCATCGGGCAGCTCCGTTTTTACGAAAGTATACCCGATTTCAGGTTGCAACTCAGCCCTGAGGCCAAAGAGCACAGAAATATTGTTTAGAGTTTTCCACCCATACGCGCGAAGATGACACGCTGTGCGATGCTGTCGAGACGGTCGATAATCTTGAGATTCTTGCGGATATACTTGAGCAGGTTGAAGTACTCTTCTGCCTTACCGTCCGCTTCACCCATCTTCTGCAGCACACTCTTCTCAAGCAGTGCATAGATATCATCGGTTTTTGCATACTCCACATCGATCTCGATGGCAAGCTGCTTGATTTTGTCGTTGTCATCGAAGGTCTTGAGCATCTCGATGGTCTTCTCAAAGGCATTGACCGTACAGCGGTTGATACTCAGAGAGTCTTTAATGAACTGTACAATGTTCTCATCATCTTCCGCCATCATTCCCTGCATATTTTTGAGATAGTTGTTGATATTCGTTCTAATGCGGTTGAGTGCAGAAGTGATTTTCAGATAGGAAACCATTTCACGCAGATCTCTTGCCTCGGGCGTATAGCGTGCAAAGATGAGAACAATATCGTTGTCGATCTTCTCGGTGCAGCTTGTCACACATTTGAGATTCTTTCGCACCTCTTCGACACGCGCCGTATCACCTGCCACAAGTGCTTCATATCCCTCTTTGTTCGTGTCCGCCAGGACTTCAATCGTCTCCAGTACCTCAGCACGTACGGCATGTCGTGCCTGTTCATATTTTGTCAGCATCGTTCTTCCTTCCTTATGTGTTTTATCCGAATCGTCCGGTAATATAGTCTTCCGTCAATTTCTCGGAGGGG